>SDBT01001111.1_pt1 | contig 46237 bp, 62 predicted proteins | sample 2277101 | NCBI WGS metagenome assembly SDBT01 (sample SAMN10404973, study PRJNA504765) | marine sediment metagenome | isolation source: marine sediment core GS10_PC15, 103 cmbsf | place: Arctic Ocean: Southern Knipovich Ridge | collected 2010 | reverse complement strand
TGTCATGCTTTCGCAGGGTTTTCAAAACATTCGGTGCATAATTATTAAACACTCGCTGGAAAGGTTGTTGTATACGGGCGATTTTTTCAGGGGCTAAATCGAATAGATCGCTTTTAAGATACGAAATTGATTCCGTTGCAAAATGGGCCTGAATTTCATCGCCACATACATAAGGATTATACATTCCGTATTTCTCTAGTAACCTACAGATGGTATTTTTATACGGTATCGCGTAGACCAACTTTTGCATATCCAATTTATAAGATGTATTGTAATACCATAGATAATGAGCAATTTCATGTTTCAATGTGTGCGGCGACGTTCCCTTTTCACTACCCAATTTAAGAGTAGCAATTATATACCTAAAAAGGTCCGGCTTAGCTATCCATGCCAGCCACCTTTCTTTTTCAGACAGACTTGGTATCTTGGCGACCCATTCAATTAATGTATTCGATGTAAAATTAAATCCCATAGTAGAATCGCAGTAGTCCCACACATTTTCTACATTACTATCGACATATCCATCCATCGACTGTTCCAGGTTTAGCGATTTACGGAACACGGAAGGATTGCATGATTCGCAATATTCCTGCACCCGGAATAGGGTCATGCCCATTAGATAGCTCGATTGGAATTGCAGATGTAGCAACCCACAGGGTGTAGTATAAAGTGTAACAGTTCGATTGATGGACATAGTTTATCTTCCGTAGGATTTTCCATTGATTATAGTCTTACCATCAATGATTCGTACCTGATAGAATGAGAATGTACCATTGCGATTAAAATAGGCAAACCCAAATCCATTATTATGGCCCATTGGTGGCCGATCTTCCATCCACGGTAAGACGAGACGAGACATACACCCAACGCCAAAACAAGTTCTAGTATCCCCTGCACTAGGAGGACTAGCAGTTTGCGTTCTGTGACTGTGGCCGCAAACTGAATTTCCAAAAACCGTAGCAGTTTTTGCTGTATAATAAACACCCGTCCAGAATCCGTGCAAAACTTTTAAGTGCCCTATTTTATAAATACCCTTTACGGGATGATATGGAAAGGTTTTTATCTTTCGCTCTTTTAGATGTAGATGTTTATGAAGATCAAACATTGACCGTAGACTTACAGGCAACATACTTCCAATTCTAGTTATTCGTGCCTCATGATTTGCGAGCATATACACACTCGGCTTGAATAAATCTAGGACTTCATTCGCTACTATTAAATCGTCTGAAAATGCTCTGCCCGTTTCATCAGCGAATTTGTCAGATATTTGAGTGCAATCGACCAAATCACCCCCAAAAATTACATCGTGGGGCCGGAAATCTTTCATAAAATCTAATGCGATTTTTTGCACCCCCACATCTTGATAGGGACAATGATTGTCATAGATAAATAATACCCTTTTTGCATTCATGCGACGTATCCTTTAGGAAAGTTTAGATTAGCATATTCTCTATGAATAAGCCGGGCCATTTTATCGTAAGCATAGGCGGCATCTTCTTCATGCTTGAACAAACCAAGACCGATAGAATACCCATCAGACTTTATTTGTGCCTGCCACCTGTCACAATCCCGCCGCCTACTTACCCCTAAAAATCTACTTGACCCATCTAAATTTCGTCTCATATTTCGGGCGTTCTGCGAACGAGTGGCCGCTCGTAAATTAGATCGACGATTGTTAAGTGAGTCGTGATCCTTGTGGTCAATCTCTAACCCCTTTGGTTCGACCATAAGGAAACGATGCAATAAAACTTTACGGCGTACGGGTGTGTTAATCCATCCATACACATATAGTTTCGCCCTATGTTTTTTAAGCCTATGATTACGCAAAATGTGCCATTGATACGGAGCCACTTTTTCCCAATCAGACATATCAATCAATGTCCGTTTGTTTTGAGTAAGGGGAACGTACACTGACTTCCCATCGGAGCCAACCTCTAGCCACTCTCCGCGACACGCTTTTGGAATTTTATCATTCATTTTCTTAATCCCCGATACTAATCAACGTCGGTTCGCTTTACCAATCTTGATGTAATAGTCAGAAGCATACCCGTGAAATCGCTTCCAAAGAATTCTGCGAATCGTTCTACAAACGGATGGTCCAACATGGATGATTCAGTGGTCGGGTGTGCTACAAAGTAAACCGGCTTGTTCAGGGCAATCGCCATACCCATTTCACTAAACGTACCAATACTTTGACGAGTTGGAATATACGGAAAATAAATTAAAACAGCATTACAGGATTTAATATCGTCTAAATCTCGGCCCACTAATGGAGCTACAGATTTATCATCGTATAGCAGCCCTGCGTTGCTCATTTTACTCGGAATTTTGCCGCGAGTAGGATCAAGAGTTTGGATTCCCGCACCGTTGAAACATAGGGTAGCTTCTTGCCTCCAAGCCCAATCTATAGCCCGACCGGTCATAGGTCCAGAAAGATACACAGTCGGCGTTGTACCCGGTTGAAATACCTCGTATTTATCAGACGTAGGGTCATAGGTAATGGCTTCACCGGGTTTCGGATTTCCTTCAACGGGAACCGATTGCAATATACCTACGTCCTCCGAAGGATTTTGTTCATAAAAATCAAGCGACTTCATAGGGGGGGCATCGTTCATAAGTTTAGTGGGCAACAACCCCTTCTTCACTCGATAATATGTTTCGATTGCCGCTAGATAATTCCACGCCGCAGAAATCCAATGGGGTTCCTCCCTATCGCCCCGGCCAGCCTTCAACACATGTCGTGTACCTGAATCAATAAAATCCCGTATAGGAATACCCTTCAACCAATTACGCGGCTCGTATTTCTCGGCCCCGGCTTCACAATGTTGAGATATAGCCTCAAGGGCGTGCCCAAAATCTAAGAGAAGATCACATCGTCCCTTACCTTTTGCAATATCTCTAACCGCTCCGGTTTCGTATTGGCGGCGTTCCCCGCTGTCGGGTAAAAGGGGTTGATTGTTTTCCAAAGATTTGTTTCCATCCGACATAGAATTTCTCCCGATTAAATGGTCGTATTCCATCGCCTTTGCCCGCACCTATTGCGTTCTGGCGTTTACTATTAGACATATATCACAAACTCCAACGGCGATAATTCAATAGGTTTATCACGAAGGTTATCGTACACATAGCCGAAAGGGCATATAGCCCCGTAAGCGTTCCCACCATGATCCACAAAATCGCCGATAATGCATTGACTATAAATCCAATTTTCAATTTGCGTCCAAGCAATACCAACGCAATCAGTTCTACCATCACAGCTATCCAGGTTATGAGATTCATGGTTCTATTCCAACGGTAAAAATCTATATATAAACTCTTTATCTGGCACAGAAATTATAAATCCGCCCTTATCCTGACAGCCCCATTCGTGGGGTTTCACTGATAATGGACCCCAAATTCCGTCGAGAAAAGTTATAATTTCATCAGTATCATTTAGGAAACAACTTACTTTAATACCGAATGTGGTATCCCAATAATATTTATAGTCAGTATCCATTATACCGTCACTTTGTCCACGATCTTTTCTCGGTTGGGCAGTATCCAAATGTCATTGCCTTCTTCATCGGTTGTTACGCGGACTCTAAGAATCCGACGAAAGCGGTCCAACGACTGCCGAGATATTCTGTCTCTCTTAGCATACACCATAATCTGCGAAAAGGCAACTGGTTCCTTCGATAAAATCGAAACTAGCCATTCCCCCGAATCACTTTTAACGGCCTGTCGATTTGTTGATGAAATTGCGTCCGCAGCAGTCATTGGAAAAACATCGGGTTCCCAATTGAATCTAATCCTCTTGCCCACTTCTTCGATCCGACCAGCCATTCCATCCGTATCTTTTCCCAAGTTATTTTTGGCATTCAAGAAAAGCCGTCTAGGGGCATCGTCCGGGTCCCGAAATACTATCCAAGCCGCACGAGCTTGAGCACCTAATCCTATACTCCCCATGATACGTTGAATAGCGGCCCCTTGGGCCGTCTTGTTCAAGTGTGTGACTGCGATCAAACATATACCCGTCCGCTCTGCGAGCTTACCAATTGAATACAAAGCGGATCGGACTTCTGAATTATTATTGGTATCCGCCTTTCCCATGAACATGGAAATAGGATCAATAACGAATAAACAAACATCGGGGTATTCCGCTATAATATCTTCTAATAGATAAGCATCTTTGGATATATCAAATTGACGGGATGATTCGTGACCATCTGGTAGAGGTAGACTAGTTTCATCAATTATGATAAGGCGATTTACATCTCCACCAGCGGCTTTGAATCTCCCAAGTATGGTATCTTCGGCGTCATCTTCCCCACTTAAAATCATCACCACCCCGGTACAGGTACTCGGACTACCATCGGGCCAGTCTAATCCAGCGGAAACCCTGGCAGCTAAATCCACAGTGATAAGACTTTTACCCAAGCCGGGATCACCTGCGATAACGGATAATTTTCCATAGGCGAAGCGTCCAGGCCACAACCATTTCACATCTTTTTCCATTAAATCGCTTCCTAATCTGAATTTCAAGCGGGGTTTGTTAAGTCGTACCGCTTTCCCCGTAGCAAATGCCGTCCAAAACTGATCCGGGGTAAGCCCCGACTTGACCCATTCCCGCATATCCTTTATGCCATCGGGGGGCATAACGGTACGCACGGATTCAGCTATGTCTTTCAGGGCAAGGGCGGTTTTCTCCATGCCCTTTTTACCCGCACCCGATTCATCATTCTCGCCAACTACAACGACTTCTCGACCCGCGAGCAAAGATCGTAGTATTAAGTTCCCACCTTCGGCTGATGGTTTTCCAACTGATACAAGACCGAGATCATACACTGCACAAGCATCAGATGATCCTTCAACAACGATAACCGGCCATTCATGGTCTGGAAGTTTTCCTTGCTCATTACAACCGTAACATAGCCCTCGGTTTGAGCCAGACATGAATCCTTTGGAAGAAAGCTTGTCCCTATATCCGACGCCGATGATAGTGCCCGTTGAATCTCGTTCGCCAATTGTATAAGACTGTCTTTTGTGAAACCATCCGACATCATAATACTCCAATGCTTTAACAGATACGCCTAGTTTATTAGCAAGCCATTCCCGTTGTTCATTAGTAATTGCAGCTAAACACTCCGCGTGATGTTCAATGGGCGTTTTAAGAAGATGAAAATACCCGGCATCTCCTAGTTTTCTATCTGATTCAGTTTTGGTACATATCGCAGATAGACCGTCTTTAGCCATCAGGCAATAGTGATTCCGACCACATACCGGACATGGCGTGGAATCATCGCAACGGTCATAGGAAGTAAGTATATCAGGCATACCAAACTAAAAAAGCGGCGGCGTGAGTTCTGGTATCGAGTCTGGTCGTCGCTATAGCGTACCTCGGCAGACCTTTATACCGGTTCCAGTCTCCACTGCCGTAGTGCGTGTGGTGTCCACGCCGCCGCCGCTTATTCACGTAGTTAGAATCGGATAAGGGTAGTGACGGCTGTATCTGCTACCGCCTTCCAATCCTTCGCTGTAAATGTAGCCTCATCCTTATTCAATTTTTGGACGTTCTTGATCCAGGCATCATTTACTACTTCCTCTGATCCGCCAGTTGGAGCATTATCCACTACATACGCCCATGCTGTCTCTTTATTCTTCACTGTGGTCAACTTTTTATGCACCACGGGAGCCACTGTAGAAGCAGAATCCGCCACAGGAGCAGGAGAAGAATCGGCTACAGGAGCCGTAGCCGGGGCTTCTACCGCAGAGGGATCAACCTTCTTCGGGGCAGTTGGAACGGTCGGCATAGGCTTAGTAGACGTACCTCCCCGCTTAACTGGAACGGGTGCAGATTTCTTTGATGCGAAGGCCGAAAATTTCGCGGAAAGCGTTTGCAATTCAGCGACAGCCAGCTTCTTAACCCTATTCCCGTAAGGATCACTGTCAGCCGCGTCTACCCATTGAACTTTAAGCCGTGTCTTACCATCGTAGGTATCTTCCTCGATCCGTACTTGAATAACATGATCGGTCAAATCAAGCCCATCGAGCGACTGAAATGAATTACCATCCCATCCTGTCGCCCTCTCAACGTTTTCCCAATTCAATAGCTTCTGGTCGTTATTACATAGTACGGAATAAACCGGAACAGACATGTTATATTCTGACCAATCTATCCACACTGGTTCTGCGGCTTCCTCATCGAACTTTGCTACCAAATACACGGAAGCTTGCCACTGCGGAAACCCGTTTCGGGTTTGGGTTACAGCGTGTTCAATAACCCTTGCCTTGAAAATACCTTCTCGATCAATACGTGCCATTACTTGTTTCCTTTCTTTTGGCGATCTATAGTATCAGCCATTTGGTTTAACGTGGTAGCAACTTTACGAGCTTTACGCGGATTTAGAAAAATACTATTACGCTTGGGAGTTTCGACATATATCTGATACCCCCCCCCCGCTCAACCACTAACGTAAAATCACATTCATCATTATCAATTGCACAATCACATTTATATTGCATTACTCATCGTCCGGGTAGAGGGATGGAAACATAATACGCCATATAGAATCATCATTTTCTTCTTCAAACGATACTGTAGGGTCTTTAATTGTGCGACTCTTAGCATAAAAGCTACGGCCACCGCACGTATAAATTGCTCTAGTAGTATCACTCGATGCCTTACCAACTTTTGCATCGACCCCCTGCCCGACAACCACCTGATCGTTAAATCCGATTCGTAAAACATGGTCCACATTTTCGCCCATATAAAGTCGAGGCGAAATCTGTTTATCGTGATGTAAACTTGGACCAGCTTGGAGATAGTCGATCCCTTCGGTATTAGGCATACTGACCGCCGACTCTTGTGCGATAATGCCGATATGGTAACCTTGTTGACACAAAGCGTCCAAATCGGACATGAGCAAACGATACCGCTCAAGAACGTAGGTCCACCCCACATTATATCCATAATCCCGAATGGATTTTCCTACCATTGACGCTCCGTCTTTCTTGACCGTGGTTAAAACCTGTTGTTCAATCCACGGTTCAAGAGCAGTGACGGTATCAATGACAATAGACTTATGCTCTTGAAATAGACGCGGCTGATGGAGAGCATCGCGAACATCCTCGAATGTTTTCAGGCCCTCTACCAAATCCAAGGGTTTACCCGTTATAGGATTACGAATAAGCCGCCCGCCATCGTCCATCGGAAAAAATACGGGATCAGGCATCATAGAAAATAACGTAGTTTTGCCTACACCCGATGGTCCATACCCAAGGGTTTTATGTCCGACATTTTCTATCGAATACGAACGCACCTTAAATTGCTTCGCAGGAGCCGTTGCCTTAGCGGGCGGGGCGGCTGGACCTACCTTTTTGGGTATGGGGGGCGGGGGCTTTGACATTATTTACTCTCCAAAAATTTAGTGAACCTATTGACTATTGATCGCATTTGCCTACGAGAAATAACAACAGTAGATTCGCTGCCCGTTTGAGTTACGGCAATTTCTACCTTTGGATCACCACCGTATATACGCATAAAATCCCCCGACTCCACTTGACACTTAAATTTTACCTCTGGAAAAATTGTAGCCATTTTCATATCTTTCTTTGGCGAGTGAAAAACCAGTAGGGATATGGTCCTTATCCACAGTTAATCCTTGATAACAAATCGGTCTAAACGGACATGCAAAGGTTCCGATTCCTTCACAGCTATGACTATTCTTGAACCACCCGCCATTTTTCATCATACCTCGAATACTCTGCCATATATTATACACCACGTTTCGGAATTCGTCAAGTTCCTGAATGGTAAATGTGATCTCTCGCCGAGCAAAATACTTATCGGGCTGTTGAATCGAGTCACACAATAGACGGACCCCATACATTTCAAGGGATTCTCGGCCTTCATCATCGGGACCGTCAGTAATGGTGTAGTCAAAATAAACACTAGATTCTTGAAACTTCTTCAAGTCGACCTTAGACAGTTTCTTTGGGGCAATTCCCGGCTTATGTACCACGTCGTAGAATACGGTCAAAAATGGTACATCGGTGTATAGCCAATCTTCTTTCACGGTCGCTCCTTGCAGATCATTCATACCCAACAGATAATATAAGACCTGTTCATCCAACCGAAGTCGCTGCCAATAACTACTGTCCGGTGTAATACTTTGACTGGTGGTTTTCATTTCATGCAACGCGATTCGTCCATCGTCTAATTGAATCACGCCATCCAAGGTGCCCACACGCCGCACATTATGACACGCCGACCCGGTTCGGGGATTTACTAACGGTAACGACCACTTATATTCGGAAGCTAAGATTTTTGAAAATCCAGAATTGCTCCCATAATGGTGATTGTAACCGATTGTCAAATAGGCGAGTTTGGTTTTCTCTAAAGCCAGTGTGTCGGCCGTGTCGGGAGTGACAAATTGATCGTAAACATGATCCAGAGCCGAGAATACTAAATCGAGGGGGGCGGTTGTAATTGTACCGCTTCCCCCACAAAACATACAGTCCGCTTCCTTGTGATACCGTGACGGACAGGCATCACCGACTTTTAGTTGGGAAATTTCCCGAATAAAATGCCACGCTGTACCGATGCGGAGAGCTTCTTTCGTGTCCCCCGTCTGTTCAATACCTATATGGTCGCGTATTTGAAATCGGGTGGGACACGCTAAAAAGTTTTTTATAGACGAAGATGAAAACTTAAACATGGCTCCATAGCTCCTTCAACTCATCTAATGAATGAATCAACAGATACACGCCGTCGTTCGCTTCTATATTCTTCTGAAATTTTACTTGGGCGGGGTTCTGTTTTTTACCCGGCTGTTTACATTCGACCGCCAAAAAACGACCGTCAGGCAAAAGTCCTATAATATCAGCCGATCCCGGCATCCCAAATCGTTGAAAGCGATCCCCAATCGCCATTGCTCCCACATTGTTCCGCCATACATATAGTTTACACGCTTTTTGCAAATAGTCAAGACAGGCTTTGAGAATATATTTTTCAAGCAATGGATTTTTCCTTTTCCGGGGGGGATTTTTATATTTCTGTATAGCCCATGCCAATTCATTCGATGTATTATCGGCGGATTTATGAACCGCTTGAACGTTATTATTGGCCTTCAATAGAGCGGCTTCGTAACCCCTAATCCACCAACCCGCGTGAACGCTCTGTAGCTCGTAAGGGCAGGTATTTTCCGTAGCGTAGGCGGCTACTCCTTCTGCCATCACAGCTATCATACTATAATCAGGAAGTTTATTAACTCTTTTGCCTCCCCGAAACCATAAACGTATAGTGAAAAATTTCGTCAACTTTCATCTTTGCGAGCCGCTTTTCCGCCAGGACTTCATTCTTCATTTTTTGGGTGCATACGTCGCATATACGAGGTTCCAATGGATCAGCTAAAAATACGGCCCGCTCGATTAAAATAATTCCCCCACAATTTACACAAGAAATTTCTGAGGGAAATTCCGGCATATCATCATACATGACTATCCCCAATCAATGAGATTCTTATATTCCTCTGCCAAACTTAACCAAATTTTATCAGGATCAGACCCTTCAATAAACCCTAGCATAAATCCAAGAGCAGAGTTATCATCATTATCGCCGTAATCGAAATCCGTTAAGATAGACACAATCTCGGACGGTAGTGTGTCTGATCTGTCTGAATAGGAAAATCCCTCAACCGCTCCGGTAAGTATATCCGGGTCTACACTAGGATTAGCAGCGATCAACCGTGTCAGCAATAGTTCTTTATCATCACGAAACATAATATCACAGGTGGTAAGATTCTTCAATTTCACAGGACAAGGGAAATCCAGTCGCCCAATCTGGAACGCTAGTCATTGCATTACGTATTACGGTCGTCGCCATTTTTGCCTTTTCAATAGGAACACAGGCCACAACCGAATCGTGTTTGTGCAAATTAATCGACACCCCATGCTTTTCAATTTCAGCGATAGCATTCCACAACAAATCCCGACATAAAGCCTGTATAACATTTTCACAAAAAACGCCCCCCCACAGATGAATATCAGATTTATGGCGGGGATCGTACACCTTAATCGAATCATCATTTACAACGACATAGTGATAATACAATCGGCGACCAGAAGGCAGAGTGATACTCACTACATCTCCACCTTCGCTCTGCATCTTGATATACGGAGTTGGTTGCGTTGGCTCTTGAGTATTGAAAGCCAATCGGAATCCCGCCTCAAGGTCATTCCAAAATTGCGGAATCTTCTTATATTTTCGACGATAGGCGTAGGTCAAATCTTTAGCTTGACTTTCAGTTATATCTATTCCGCGTAGTTTCGCCATTGCTTGTAGTTTAAGATAGCCCGTACCATAACCTAGTCCTAAAATACAAACCTTACCAAGCTGCCTATAAAATTTCATTTCCTTTGTGACTTTTTCCGAGTCGGAATCTATCGGCTTGCGTATTTGACGATTCATAACCTCGGAAATAAATACACAATAAATATCTTTGCCCGCAGCAAAATCGTCTAGGAGATTTTTCTGACCAGCACACCATGCAAGACCACGGGCCTCTACAGCCGAGAAATCACTTTCTAGTAATACATGGCCCGGTGGAGCCGTTATAACTTCGCTCAATCGAACAATGTCAGAATCCCCACGAGACGGTAGATTTTGTAGATTCACCCCTCCACCGCCCCCCCAGCGACCCGTGTGGGCTGCATAATAGACGAATTCTACCGGTACTCGTCCCCCTAACGCCTTTGCTTGGTTTCCGATTTTTGTTAGCCGTTTAATATGCAACGGTAGCGACCGGACTAGACTACGAGCATTCATTATAGCTCGTACCTTCTCACTTTTATGAGATTCCATTTTCCTACGACCAGGATCAGATTTTGATACCGCCAAGATCAGGGTATTATTTCTCCCCAACTTTGTAGGAGCAGATTGACCGTAAGGCTCCAAAGCGTAATCAAGTAACGCATGGAACGATAGATTGCCAGATATTTGAGCTTTAATACATTCGGCCGCTGTCAATGCCGACTCCATTGTTTCTGACAATTTCCGAATCAATTCGTGAGATTTGCCTGAATCGAATTCAAACACCGGGTTAAGAAACATATTTAAGGTATGCGTCATCACCGCCATTTCAGTCACCGGCGTACATATAAATGGAATCAATTTTTCTAATAGGGGAAGCGTCGTATCGACATCGCCAATTGCGTATTCTCGTGCGGTCTTATGAATAACAGGATCGTTCCACAATTTATACGCCGATATACCATGTGGTATAGAAATGTCTGTTTTCTTTTGGACAGGAAGATTGAAAAACTTTCCAAGATTTTCAAGGGAATGAGACATACGAGAAAAATAATGGGCAGCGAATTGTCTAGTATCAAGAATAAATGGAAGATTCATACCATAATGCCATCTTAATACAGCAGCATCGAATCGTGCATTGTGCATGATAAATGTCGTGTCATCTACGTCTAAATCCCACGGCCATTGTGGTACAAATTCGGCCGGATCACTGTTTCGTTTAACAGCCCAACCTAAAATCTGAAACCGTGGATCGTTTATATATTCCGCATGGCTACATTTACTTAGGGTATAGTCTTTAGTATAGAACGTCTCTACGTCCACTGTAACATAGTTACGCGGATAGTGAATGCGTTCAAGAAATTGGGAGATAACGGTACTCATTATTTGAAAAGTTTCCCCAGCCCCATAGAAAATCCCCGGAAAAAAATCCAAGTTCCTGCATACATTAGTAAAATACCCGCCGATGGAATTAAGACGACCCACCACGGCCAGTTAATTATTCCGAATAGTTTCAACACTATTGGTATACCGATACAAAAACCCAAAATTGCCGCGAATCTCCATCCACTAAATTCTATTGTGTATTCATTTTTGAACATAAAAACCCCTTTCTATCCAACTATACCCTACGAATCGTCGTCAGTCAAGTATTCGGTCAAATAATTGCCCCTAGTCCAGAGCGGCACGGCCCAGCTAAGTGTATACGTGTGTCCGATAAAATGGCTATACTTATGATTTGTATAACAATCAAACTGGTCAGTTCGAGAGTTATAAAAAATACCCCCGTCCGTTTTGCCATCGGGAATTGTAAGACGGAAACACGGCCGTCCGTGTCTTTTAAGCCCTTCCCATATTGGCTCAAACTTCTGTTGGCAAAATCCTAGATCATTTGGATTCTTATGGGCGATATAAACCCTACTAGGATCAAGCCAATGAGCGGCATTTATCGCCGGTATCGTAAGAGACTGATCCATGCCTGGCATATTCCAATGAATGACACACTGTCCCTTATAAATACCTCTCGTTGCCCGATTCCATAAGGAAAGGTCCGCAATACGATTCATATTGCATAGGCCAGCGGGAAATGTAATAAATAAGTCTTGGCAAAAGGTTATTAACGACGAATTCTCATATTGCTCCACAGGAAATTCACCGTGTTGGACGGGCAGATGCCAGCGGGTATTATGCGGTTCCACAAGATAAGGACCGCGTGAACAATATGCCCCGATTTCATGCAGGGCATTCAATGTAGTTCGCCAATTAGCCGGGGAGTTTGCTTTCAACCACGCGGGGGTCTTACCAATCACGTCCAAGTTGTCGAGTATAAACTTGTATACCATCACTATCTACGTTTTATCCCGTTGGCGTATATATCGCTTATCTCAGCCAAATCCATGCGGGCCTGTATTATTGTTTTTATAAATCGCTTTTTCTCGTCCCGCAACCCTTTCACAATTATAACCCACTTCTCATTCTCCGCCTGTAACCTGACAGTCTCGGCGTCGATGGCCTGCTGGATGACATGAGCTAGTAGCTCACGTTTATCCCACGTTCTCTTTGTCTCAACCTCAGCACTGGTCCATCCATTTGCCGCTTTTCTGGCCGCGTCACTCATTCTATACCCCCATTCCTCGTAGACACATTCGGCTTAGTTCAGCGTCGGCAGCTTCTCGCTCTCGCTCGTTATCCAATTCCACAATAGCACCGATCAATCCCATGATTTGAGATGAGCGGATGGCCCTTTCATAGACTTCATCTTCACGGCCCTGTTCGCGTAATGCGACAATCTGGTGCTTCCGCGTTAGTTCCAACAATCGTTCAACTGTTAGCATAGTCTTTTTCCTTCACGTCACAACTAATAGCGGGCCAATTTCACTGATACCAGCCCACGGCTCGTGTGTTAGATTAAACGAATTCGCTTTAGGAGGTATGCCGTTCTTATCGAACAAATAAAACCATCCTTCGTCGGCCATAAATCCAATTGAACCATTACTTGTCTTAAATATCTGTCCGGGTTTAATATTGCGAACTGATATGAAAGCCATAGATTTGTCTTGTATTACCCTAATCATATTCTTAACCTTTCATGTAATGGAAATTACAATTCCAGTGTAATCGTATTATAAGTATGATGAGCAGGAAACAACTCCCGTAACTTTTCAACCAATTCATCCAGTGATGGGGCGTCACATAAATAATCGCCATTAGCACCGTTAGAATAAGCGGTCCATGTAGGCTCATCCGCCGCACCACTGTCATCTACAATAAATATGTCGCCGAGATTCATAGTGTGTCCCCCTTTATTTCAGGCAACAGATTCTTCATCATGTACGCCATAGCATTTACGTTAGTCTTAAAACGCAAAATACGTCCCTTTTTGCCGCGTGCATACATAGTGTCTAAAGAAGTAGCATCGGGATTATGTATAAACCACATTCGGTCACCCGGTCCGTTGTTTGCAGTTATCCAAGGGTTACGCATAAAATTCTCGCGGGTTAAAAAGTAGGGGGCCGGTCTTGACTTAATTTTCTCACCGGCCAGCGGGGTATCGTCATCCGTTGCTGGTCCCGCTTTGGGGGGGGGGGCTGTTCTACGCAACGTGATCCATACTTTTCCAGGGATATCACATGGTATCCCACAAGGCTGTCCCTTGCTGCCCCTACTTTCTACATCTACATATAATATACACCACAATCTAGCAGTTGTCAAGCCCTCATACAACAATATTGGGAATAACTAATTCATCCGGTTCAGAATACAGGGCATTCTCGGCGTCACAGCTTGCCATTGACTTTAATTCATCCGAGCACGTTTCCATAATATACTCACCAGCAAACCAGGGCGTGTGATTTTTTTCGGCAAATGCTAACGCCGCGTCAATCCTTTTCTGTAGGTCGTCATCATTCATTTCATCATTAAATCGGATACTACCATCCAACACATGCTCTAATAGACAGATTAACGCCCTTTCTTTTGCCGCAACTTTTTGTTCGTCGGTTAGCTGGTGGTATGTTTTCATTATCTATACTCCTTCGGGGGTTCGTGTACCATTAACAATTACCCAGCCATGATCTTTTTTATACTGGACATAGCCAGTGTTTCCGTCGCTAAAAAATACCGTGCCGTCAGCTATGGTTTTAGTTTGAATCGTCGTGGGAGTACGATCAAGATGGAGTCTAATAACCAGCGGAAGATTCCATAATTGTTCAAGAGTCATAATAGCCTTTCCTTAGACAATCGCGTCGATTTCTTCAAGGTTGCGATCACCATCACAATTATACAAAGTGGCATTACCGTGATCGTTGACGTGCAACACGCCACCAATATAGTGATCCGGTACTTGGGAAGTGTCAGATACGACCAGACCGTCAAAGTCGCCGTTATTATGATCGCGGACAGCGACAACAGCCGGGCGATTATCCGCCCACCATTGGGCTGTTAGCTCACCAGCCTGATTGGCATACCACTCGTTCACTTTCTGTTCTATGTAGCAGTAGATAGCCGCAGCTTTCCAGCCACTCGGCCAATCCCCGTCTCTTTTCCCGCCAATGCCTGCATCGTCAAAGGCATTCTCGACCGCTTCACCATGCAGGTAGAAAATGTCTCGGATTTTGTACGTCAAGATCGGAACACTTGAGTCAATTTTTTCATGCACCCGACCCGCATAATCTAGGTCACTGGCTAGATCAGGCGTGTCAGGTTCGCCAGCAGACGGGTCCGCGTTTTCGTCAAGCCATTCAGTGAGAATGTCCCGTAGCGATTCAGTTACACCTTCAACAATACTGTCTAGTGTGTCGTCGATTTCTACGGTTCTGATTGGCATTTTGATTTACTCCCTTTGAGGTTACGACCCCGATTTAATCCGGGCCGTTAGGATTCGGTTTTTGTCAATTAGTAATCGTATACGCCTGACGATCCCCCGTTTAGTAACGGCGGGCAAGTCTGAATGCACCTGTAAAGAAGATCGCAGGCGTAATATCTCGTCCGTATTCCAGTTGATACGATCTATTACGGGGTAATTGCTCATATACTTAATATACACCATCCAGCGATTATGTCAAATGAAAAAAATACCCGCCAGCACTGGCGATACTGGCGGATAAATTCGGCCTACGCTTTCAGGGTAGTCGGCATACCCGCCTTGTTGAAATCATCGACAAGGTCTTGCCGATCTTCAGGGGTCAAGGCCCGCATTTCCTTTGCGAATTCTGCCAACCCCTGACCGGGTAGCAAGCCAAAATAATTCTTGCACCGCACGATCAGACTTCGGGGGCGTTCGGTTTCCATTGTAGCACGTCCTTTCGTAAAGGGGTTTAGTGTTGACCATTGAAAACGTAAATATGCGTATGGATAGCCGTTGGACGATAGCCGTCCAGGGCCACTTCCCGCACCCGCATCATCTCGAATCGACCGCGTACCCACGACTCACAAGCGGCCCTGTCGCCGTCCTTGTAGGCCCAGCCTGCATAGCTCAAGCCACCCTCGGCTAGTCCCCACCCACTCATAAAGCTGTCCGTGTCCGTGCCAACAAATGCCAGTCGATGCGTTTTGCGTTGCTCATCTGTACGATCATCTACGAATGCGTGTTTGATGATGAATCGTTCCATTATTTCCCCTTGACCGGTAGGAATAGCTCAACCAGAAATCGGGAATTGTCCCCTACCAGCGTAGCCCCATAACATCCGCCCGATCCCTCAGATTTTGACAGTGCGGCTTTCAGGTCCGATATGAAATCCTCGATCTGAATCCGTTTTGATATTCGCATAACCCCCAATATCGGCATGGCCGAATTGTCCCGCAAATGCCTGGCGGTGTTATCGGCTGGCAATTGCAACCGTTCCATAACGGTTTCATGCGTAATCGCACTGGCGGATTCGGCAACCGACTTAGGTAGCGTCACTGCTGCGGGTACGGCGGGGGGCGGTCCAACCTTAACCGGCACGGGGTCCGGCATGACTGGCAGGGTTGCTGGGCCTACTGACGGGGCAGCGGTGCCGGGCTTGGGAGCGGGTGCCTTCATCATCTCAAACATAGAAACCCTTGTACCCGGTACGCCCTTAGACTCTACTGGCGGAGTAGTTGCCTTATCGCGTGTCCCGCGTATGATCTTACTGATCGTCGCTTGCGATACGTTGAAATCAATCGCAATATCCCTTTGTTTTCTACCCTCTGCGACAAGTCCCATAATCTTGTCTACGTCCAATTCTTTTTTCGGTCTTGGCATGATCTGATTTCCTTTCGGTTAATTTGTTATTTGCTTCTCAAATTGTTTTCCATCTATCCCTAAAAACTGAACCAATCCGCCAAGTGGACGCGAACCGATTATTTTTATTCTAATCTCATCCGGACTACCAACTATTAAAACGGCCCCACGTCGTAACGTACCCCACCGGTGGAGCCAGTTATGGCCGATAGCTTTTTGGATAGCTTTTTGGAAGGCCCTAGCTGATCGTCTTGCTGCGATTGTGTCAAGCGGTAAATCCCATTGCAATAATGTCATATTATCGGTCCTTTGGGTTAAACGTCTGAATCGCCGTCCAGAATTGCACGGACTACAATAGCCGTATCCTTATCTCGATCATTGGTAAGAATCAGTTGACGATTCCGACCTTTCAACTGGGCGTTATGGGGATTGCCGTCAAGAGTGAATCGTATACTGTTAGTTTCAACGTCCCCGTACCTTACATCACCGATTCGATCACGCAATTCGGCTACACTGTAAAAGCCCGCTTGCAATAGTTCGCCAACTAAGTTAACTAAGTTGTCTGACATTATCGAGCCTTTCAGTTTCCATCTACTAGGATCAATTCGCCTAGCGGGTAGTGGGTTGCGGCGTCATTAAAAAAGAAATGTTCGCCGTCTCCCTCAATTTCAATATCGGACGGCTTGACGTGATCTGCAAGAAAACCCCAATCGACTAATGCTTTGACAATTTGGGCGTCAGTCGATTCAGAATCCATTTGGAAATTGTAGGTCCAGTTTGACCGGTCATTTACTTCGTACCCGTCTTTTTCGTTACCCCATACGTCGAACGACCATAGTTCATATTGTGCCATTATTGGCCCTTTCGCTTTTCGTGTTGGTTCATTAAATCCGCTATCTGATCGGCGATACGTTTGTTCGATTCAGTAACAAAAATTTCATCCCGTTTAGCGTCCAATAAGTAAAACAGCGATTTTGCTTCACCGTGCCATACAGACACACGGTAGCGGGGTTTTGCGTTAGTCATTATTGATCCCTCTTATATCTAATATACAACATAGGGCGTGTGTGTCAAGTCTTAACTGTAGTAACGTCCCATAATTACATGATCGTCATCGATGATATTGCATACAATCCCGCCAAAATAGGAATCGCTGGCGTACCCGTCCCATTGCTTTGACAATTCCGATATACCTTTGTTAAATTGTGAATCATTCCAGACTGCCAGTAATTCGTCCATATCATAAATCCAGTCCCTATAGCGGATGAACGTATGGGATAGGCCATTACCGTTTTCTGTGAAATCGAGATGGTCAAATTCTTTACGCTCTGTATCAGTCAATTCATACCCGTAGAGGGTTAGTCGCGGCTGGTGGTTTGTAATGATCGTCATTGTCCCTAGTCCCGTTTGTAAGCCGTCACGTGGCCGTAGTGCGTATGTATCGTTAAGACCGTCTCACCGTTGCAGATGTAATCTTGATACTCGCCAAAGGCCGTTGATCGCTCTGTACGGCGTGTCCATATACTGTCCGGACCTTTGGATTGTAGCAAAGCTATTGCTTGGCGTTCGGTTATTTCCATTATATAAATCTAAAATGCTTCTTGTATACTTGCTGTAGGAGATAGATTAGCAATCCTTGCCGCTGCTCTATGTGACTTGAAAATATAGGCTTGTTCAGGTATTGCTGTCCATTCTGGACTAGGCGATCTAAACCCTACTGGTTCACGTTGTACGCCCGTTGCTGTCCATATCCATCCGGGCCGAGCCGATACATACGCCCTAGTATTTTTATACCGGTAAATAACGATATATCGTTTTTGTGTTACCATTGTCTTGACTTCCTATGTAAGCTGTCATATCAAATATACCATCTATGGGCTATGTGTCAAGTGTAAGATAGGATAATTATTAGATAAGGGGTATGTTAGGGTATATGTGAGCCTTTTCCTCTATTTCCAACGTCCCGATAACTAATTCCCATTTTTCATATCCCTATATACCCCCTTAGTTATATATATATATAAGTCTATATAATATGTGTATAGTCCATTAGAATTGAATCAATGGACTATACACGCGATCACTCGCATTATACATATTTTTAAGTCTACGGGTATAAGGCCGATTTTCACAGAATTTTGTAAGTAATAATTATTTTCGGACGTTGTATTACAAACGATTGGCCGAGGATAAATAGTAGAGGATCGCAAGGTTTACAGTTTTCTGGAAAATCGGACGTTGATTAGGTGTTGACATAAAAAATGCCCCCGCTGGCGAACCAGTCCAACGGGGGCGGCACAAGGATTATCGGTCGTTACGGTGTCGGGTGTCGCACGATTTCCGCGTTCAGATGGTCGATCTGCTGATTCAACTGTGAAATTGTCCGTTGTGTGCGTCGTTGTTCGATAATTCTGGTATGCACATTGCCCAATCGCTTAGTCCATCGGTCCAGTTGACGATAGGTATCGGACAGTCTACCGTGCAAAAGATACAGCCGATTGAAATAGTCCAATTTGTCCATAGTCCTTAGTCCTTTATGTTAGTGGACGAATTGATTATCGGCTCGTGCTGTACGCTCGGCCAGTATACCGCCGCATTGGAGCAGATGTACTAATTCAATGGCCCACAGGTTAGCGTCGTTGTTCTTGCCGCAGTTTTTGAACGCGATAGCCTTAGCTAACGCCCGCGATACGGCTGATCGGTCAATCATCGGTATTCCCTTCTGTTAGCGGCTAGTCCAGGCCCATATAAAGTAGACTGCGATCACGAGCAGATGGGCCAAGACTATCGGGTCGGTCAATATGTGTGCCATAGTTTATACTCCCTACATATTAACTATACGATGCCGGTATGTATTGTCAAGTATTAGTTTCGATTTTGTCGCAGCACATGGACAGGCCCTTGTGGACACGGGTCTATTTATGTTATGGGACTGTCTTGTCTGCCCAGGTGAGCAAGGGCCGATAACAAGCAGGCCAAGCCGCTCCGGGGTCTACGTCCTATAACCAACCGGGGGGAGTGTGACCCTTGCCTTATCGGGCGTGACCGGGACCCCTATTGTCTATCAAGGAAAAATCATCCCAAATCACGTCCTATGGTTATCGGTCCTATACTCTAATTCGATCATATATGATACATTTTTGGGAACTTTCTTGACACAACCACATCCATCGGGTATACTTCTGTATCTTCTCGCCCAAAAAGGAAAATAATTTATGAGTGACGATCAGGGAACACAACAATTACTCCCCCAATACCAATGTCATAAGAAAGTACGTGCATTGAAGATAAAAAATATAGCGTGGGAACATGGAATTGCGTGGAATGCTGGTGATGCGGGTACCCCACCGATGGGGGATATTCTCGTTGGAAATATTATTCCTACAAATCCTAATTATGTTAGCATACCTATATCCGCTGCCTACGTAGAAAAACATCGCCCGCAACGGGGGGGGTATTACGTCCTATATGCGGATGGTTATAAATCTTATTCCCCGGCCGATGTGTTTGAGGCAGGCTATACGGCCCTTAAATAATTACCTATCGCCAGGAGCTTTATATGAATATGAATGAAGTCCTAAGAGAAATTGGCACCCATGCAGAAAACTACGCGATTGAGGCATCTTGGGCATGCGATCAATTCAAGTGGCAAATTGACCTATCCCGCCCGCTGAACGGTTTACCCCTTAACTCCTTACACTTAGCGGTATCGAATTGTCCGTACCGAATTGGTGAACCTGACTCCCAACACTCTACAGTCTTTGAAGGCGATTTGCCGATCCCACTCTTGACTGCCCTTATTGAGTATATCGCGGGTAAAAGCGAAAATCCCCCAAAAGAGGACTCGACTTCACATCACGTTTGGGTTCCCATAGATAATGGGCAACATTTCAAAGTGCCAAAGGAAGTATATTTGTATATAAAACAATTAGAGTATAAACTATGGAAATAACTTGACAACACTCCAATCGTGGTGTATACTTAGAAAGGTAGACTCTTTATGGCTGGACATCACCCTTTTGAAGAATCGTACCAGGGACTGAATTTTTGGAAACACTATGATCGAGCCGCACGGGTTGCCACTGTTCGTATACCGCACATAAGACCCGGAGAAGGCCCGGATGAAAATAGAATTGATACGTGGCTTATCGCTCTGTATGACGATCCAGAGACAAAGAAAATGTCGATTACTTTGGTCGATCCCGATGATAAGGAACAGATAATTGAAGCTTCGACCGAAATTATGACGCAGTTATTCATGGGACTAACAAGTAAAGAATCCGAAATCAAAACCGATGGCTAAAATTTTCCCAATCCTGCTCTTGCTTTCCCTTTCGGCATGTGTCCCATTCTCAAAAGTCCAACTCGAATACCCCACTCAATTCAATTCTCAAGACTCACGACGGCCAGCCCTTAACCCTTCTCAAGAATTCTACAGCGGTATCCTACCTATCGCCACAGAAAGTGGAGCCGGATCAGGATTTGTAATTCACGAGTCTTTGAATTATTGGTATATCGGAACGGCATTGCACGTTGTATTGCTGGCCGAGGATATTTGGGTCAATGGTAAACCAGCCGAGACAATTAACACAGACCCCTGTAACGATCTGGCAGTTCTAAAAGTATGGAAACGACCTGACGACAATTATCGCGTCTATAAATTCGCTCCGGCCGTTCAGGAATCCTCGGTAAAAGTCGTAGCGTGGATTTTTGTAAACCCCGAACCTCTTTTGGTGGTGTTTCATGGACGAGTTATTTCTACGAATTGGTGGGGGCATATTGCAAGCAATTCTAATACTTGGCCCGGAACGAGCGGTGGCCCTTTGTTTGATCGCCTCGGCCGTGTTGTGGGGGTAGTAAATGGTGTGGCTGTAAGGCGGGGTATTCCCGGTGGAATTGTTATATGTACCCCCACTCACCTACTCAATGAACTATTAGACCTTAAACCATAGGATATATAAAATGGCAACGACCGGCATTGAATTTTTCAAAAATACAAACCCGCAGACTAACGCCACTATGGAAACCGTGTGGACGAAGGTATTCCGCACGAATCCGACATCGAGTTCATTTACGGCACGTATCCCGCAGATTGCGGCTCCGTCTGGTGATGGCGTTATCAGTGTACCCGGTAGTAATTGGGGTATGATCATGCCGGTCGGTGTGGGTTCAGCCAATGATCTCTATGATGTCCGGGCAATCGGATGGCGTCCACTTGTGTCAGGAACTTCACGGCTATGGATTCCTTATACACTAGTCGATGTGACGGTAACGCTTGGAACGCAGACTGGGGTCGCTGGTGGGTTGCTTACGGCGACTGATCTGTTTGCGGATACGGTGGCTGCTGCCAGTACACCGGTGGATCGTTCGCTGGTGATTCCGGGTTTGACGTTTGCGACATCGACAAACGAGAATGCGAAGTTCTATTTTCATCTCACCGGACATCATGTGATAGAATTCCAGATAAATGTTGCTACCGCCACCAGTGCAAATCTCCTGTTGGCTACACTTTAATCATCAGGGGATTTTCCGATGGTATTCGATTATTATATTTGCCAGCCTCGTGTTAGTCAATCCATGAGGAACTATGTGACGGAACTGTTGCAGGGTACTCGTACAGGTCGTATCCACCCCGGAGAGTTGCCTTTTATACGTCTATCCCTAGATGGAACTATGGCAATAGTTATGCGAAAAGAAGGCGATTCGCCGCCCCCTGGGATAGTTCTACGTGGTCCACTGACCAAACGGGCTACGCATACTTTAATTCATGCTCGATCCGCCCATGGTGTATGGTGGGTATCGTAAACTTGGAGCCTAGATGGCTTTTCGCACTGTAAAAACTTGGACCGATGCGGCTGATTTCGCTTTGTGGTCTAATGGTCGTGTGCCATTGAGTAGCGATGACTTAGCGTTGATTTTCGCACCGATGATCGGGAATGGATTGTCAGCGGCGAATCTAAAAGCCCGATGGCCGATTGCACAAACCGGGGCCGTAGACGACGTAGTAGGGTCTATTGATTTAGCCCCCGTCAACAGCCCAACTATCGTTGCTAATGGACTGTCATGCGATGATATTAACCAATCTGTGAGTATGCCGGATAACGCACTTTTACGAATGGCTGGCCGTGATGTAACCATTGATATGATCTTTTTTGATACGCGGCATGACGTGGGTGTTCAGGAACGGGTTTGGCAATATACTACAGCAAATGATTTTCGATGGAAATCGACTAACATTTCTGCACTTAAATGGGGCAATTCTAACGCGGATATAACCGTACCAAATGGTTTAGAGGAACCCGGAGCATGGAATCTTCTGCGTTTATCGTATAATGGAGCTAATGTCGGATCAGAAGTTGTTAAATTTACGGTGGCTAGAGAAGATGGCAATGTAACACAACATTCGCTTACGATAGCGTACACTGGAGGTAGTGTATCTCTTAAATGTTTTACTAATGTTGAAGCTATCCTTTCGCAAATGGCGAATTGGAATGAATACACTACGGATAATCCCACTCACAATTTATTTGAAGTGGGGGCCGCTCATACGGATGGGCTATGGCCTTATATTGATACGTTGCACGCACCGGGCGGTAGCATTCGAGTGACCGCTACATTTACAGTTCCCACCGGCGGGACTGTTGAAGCACGAGTGCGTAGACTACACTTGGCGGGTGTGGTGGACCCCGATTCGGGTCCGGCTTGGTCGGCTTTTACGGCACTTACAAGTACGACAGCCGCTACACTTACGCCCCCCACAAGAGGAAACTTTGTGCAAATCCAACTAAGGTTGACTCCTAAAACTGATGCCTTGAAAACAACAAGTCCAGTTGTTAGCAACGTGGTATTGGAAACAGATACTTTAGTGGGTGGACCACTAATTATATCTGGTAGGGATCAGAACCTCGACCAATCGTTATTTATCTAATGGCTTTCTACTCCGTAAAAACCTGGACCAACGCAGCCGACTTCAATACTTGGAGCAACGGACGGGTGCCATTGAGTACCAATCTGTTAGCCCTTCTTTTTGCAGCGTTTAACGACCTTACAGCCGCTAAGGTTCAGGCCCATTGGAGGCTTACGGACGGTGCGGACATCACTGCTCGCCTACAGGATATATCGTCGAATAATTTGGACCTTTCGCCTGTCAACAGTCCTGCCGTAGTTACAAATGGGGTTTCCATAAATGGCATCAATCAATATCTGACTCGTGCTTTCGATGCAACCTTGGGCATGACTGGCAGAGATGTGACCTGGAGATTTCTATTCAAGAACTGGATTGACCCTGGGGCTGTCACCGTTACGTTGATTCACGAGTCGGACAACTTAGCTACCGGGCGAAGGATACTGTTCCACGACCTTTCCGAAATAATACGATCAACTCTAGGCGGCAGCACCATCAGTATGATTAACGATTTTCAAGGTGATACCGTTTGGAACCTTGCCGAAGTATCATATAACGGTACAGCGGGAACGCCAATTTATCGCATGAAGATGTTAAGAGAAGATGGCACCGCAGAGAACAAAGAAGTTACCAATACATACGAGCCGAATAATGGTAACTTTTTCATAGGTGCAAATAAAACGGGAACTAGTGCATTTTTTACAGCTATCTTATCTCAAATATGGGTCGTCAATGAATACTCTACCGCCAATCTTTCCTCCACAGTATTTGATGTTGGGGCCGCTCATTCCGATGGCTTATGGCCTTACCCGGATGCCCTACATGCACCCGGTGGCGATATTCGGGTCACAGCGACATTTACTGAACCTAATTCAGATTCGGTTGCAGTTCGGGTTCGTCGCCTGCCTTTGGCGGGATCGGTTGACCCGGACTCTGGCCCTGCATGGTCAGCATTTAATAACCTAACCAGCACAACGGCAGCGATCATTACACCGCCGACCAGAGGTAATTTCGTACAGATACAATTAAAACTTACGCCCGACACCGATCCTTTGAAAACAACCAGTCCGGAGATTAGCGATATTGTCTTAGAGTCTAATGCGGCGGTAGGTGGCCCCCTAATTTTATCCGGGCGAGATCAGCACCTTGACCAATCATTATTTGTCTAATGATTAAGAATAAAAACAAATCCATAGAAGCTCAGGAACTTATCCGCTTGATGAGGCAGATAGGCGGCGAACAAATTTCTGTAGATGATGATGGGGAAATTCTTACAAAAGCTCATCAGCTAATTTCCTTGTTATGGAAAATGGCTCTTGGATACACAGAACGACTGATAGAATACGATCCTCATGCTCCTGGTGAGAAAAAAATTGATACAATGAAAGTCCATTCGCCGAATAGATGGGCTATGGAAGTAATTTTATCATACTTGGAAGGTAAACCGCAGAATTCTGCCGGGTCCGGTGAGAGTACGACTGCTGGATTACTGGATCATATTGAACAGGTTATCGAAAATAACATTAATGAGATTGCGAAACGTGCCGGAGAATCCGAACAAACCAGTATTAGTGACTCCGTTTCCGAATGAACAGTCGGATTGGACTTGTCCAATTACGAATCTGACTGTTCCGTTGGAAAAAGGGGCGAATCTTAGATACCGTCGTGAGTTGCTTTTGCGTGCGAACGACGACGATGGGCTACAGGCTGCTATTTATACGGCCTGTTCCAAGTCGTTGTTATATTGGGCTAGTACGATGGTGTGGGCACAGCGAATTTTTTATATCTCGGAAGAAGGAAAACAAACACAAACCGACAGCCTCACGATACCTTTTATTCCGTGGGAGTTTCAACGAGAATATTTACTGGACTTGCAATATGCAATCATAAATGGTGAGTCCCGCTTGACTGAAAAATACCGGGATGCTGGTGCAACGATATGTCATACAATCGCTATTCACCACGAATGGTTGTTTAAGGCTGAACGATTGATTCTTGAGATTTCCCGTGTGGAATCCGATGTGGATGATTCCGAAAATCCTAGATCGTTATTTGTCAAGCATGATATTATAAACAAGTTTCTTCCGAGTTGGATGCGACCGAAAATTAAAACAACTAAACTTCATAGGATAAATCAATCCAATGGTTCACGTATCGACGGAGAAAGTTCTAATAAGGCTGCTGGTTCCGGTGCCCGCGTTCATATTCTGTTTCTGGATGAGTTTTCAAAAGCTGAAAACGCCACGAAAATTCGTTCATCCACTGCCGATGTAGCTGCGTGTCGTCTTGTTAATGGTACGGCCTTCGGAGCGGGTACAGAATTTTCTAAATGGGCACAGGATGGCACTGTAAAAGTTCGCCGACTAGACTGGTGGGATCACCCGGAAAAGGGTGCGGGTCGAGAAGTTGTCTGGAATGAGACTAATAAGACCTGGAAAGTTACGTCCCCCTGGTTTAAGCATCAGGAAGCTACTCGATCCCCGCATGAGATCGCCCAGGAAATTATGTGTTCACATTTAGGGTCCGGCTCTCCCTTTTTTGAGGCTCATATTCTTGATTCGTATTGTATGACTCACGTTCGTAAGCCAATCGGGTCAATGTCATTTGATTTTCAAAAGGATATACCAGAGGCGAAATTACCGTCTGTGATTCGGGGTCCGGATGGATGTAAGAAGGTAGTAGTAAAACGGGGTAATAAATATCCGTGGGATTTATACGAGTCCTTGAAAGATGGGCGACTCGATCAGAAATATGATTATGTAATGGGGATTGATATTTCTTTAGGCATGGGAGCATCGAATTCTACCGTATCTGTATGGTGCGTACAAACTCGCCGTAAAGTAATGGAATTCGCCGATGCAAATACTCCCCCTTACGTTTTTGCTCGTTTGGTTGTCGCCGCTGCATTATGGATTGGTGGATCACGTTATAATAGTCGCCCACTTTTGATTTGGGAGTCGAATGGGCCGGGTATTGATTTCGGACGAATAATTGTGAAGGTATTCAAGTATGCTCACGTTTACATGGATACACCGATTGAAATGCGAGCGGATAAACCCACAAAAAGATATGGATGGCATTCATCGGCTACGAAGAAAGAGGAAGCATTAGGTATTCTTAGACGGGCCTATGCAATGTCGATGATAGATAATCCGTCAGATAGTTCTATACGTGAAGCAAAGAATTATGTCTATACAAGTATGGCCGGGGGATTGCATGGTATTGGTCCGGCGTTTTTAGAAAGAGAATCATCTGCTGCGAAAAAGACTCATGGTGATCGTGTAATTGCAGATATGTTATGTACGTGGGCATTACTGCGGAAAGGACTTCGGAGTAATCAAACCCATCAAGATATTTCGGTTCCTTTATCAAATACGCGGATATATACAAATAGGCAGGCGTGGAGAAAGTCTCAAGCTCGTAAGGCCCGCCCCCAAATTCGCCGGTTTGATTTTAGTAGGGCAGGATAATGGCATTTACAATAAAACAATTGCAGCGTGACATTCAGAAAAGTGTTGGGCGATTTAAGCGGTTTCAAAAAGCCCGACTACTGTTTTTGAACGAATACATTGGTTCGTACTACTCCCGCTCTGTAGGTGAATCGGGTATGCAGCCCTTTAATCTTCTGTTCAATACAGTGCGGGTATTGGTTCCGAATTTAGTAATTCAGGAACCAGTTCATATTGTTTCTACAGAAATTACGGCGTACCGGCCCTATACTCGGTTGCTAAGTAAGGCGTTAGATATTTCGGGGAAACGATTACATCTCGCGGACACCTATAGACGCTGGATCGTTGATGCGTTGTTTATGCTGGGTATTTTGAAAACAGGTCTTACAAATTCTAATTTTGTATTGGAGCTTGATGAAAATTCAGTAATTGACCCCGGTACAGTATTCACCGAGGTTGTAGATTTTAATGATCTTGTGGTAAGTTCATCGGCAACTGATTTTAATTTCCCCGGCTATGTGGGGGATCGGGTTCGAGTTCCCCGTCAACTACTTTTGGATGATGATAACTACGATAATGGTCTTGTGGAAAAACTCACGAAATTTAGCAATGATCCAGATAGAACTGACCGATTGTCTAAAAAGGGTGTAGAATTACAGGACGATAATAATGTTGATCTTGTAGAGATTGTAGAAGTTTGGAATCCTGATGAAAAGACATTGATTTCGTTACCCTTCGGCGGGGCCTTAGTCGAAAAACCTTTGAAAGAAGTTGATTATATCGGCCCCGATACCGGTCCGTATACGTTTCTACAGTTTACGCCGCCTGTTCCCGATAATCCTATTTCCCCGTCGCTCATATCACAGATGTTAGATATGCAGTTGAACATCAACCGGGTTATGAATAAGACTCTGGTTCAAGCGGAAAGTCAAAGAGACATACTTATATATAACCCGGCCCATGAAGATTCTGTAAAAGATATAATGGATGCCGGGACTAATAAGGCAGTTGCCTCTGATGATCCAACCGCTGCTCAAATGCTTAGTTTTGGTGGACCTAATCCTTCTAATGTAGGTTTTATACAGCAATTGCAGTCGTGGTTTAATGTCGTTGCTGCGAATACCGAAGCTATCGGTGGATTACGTGAGGAATCTCCTTCGGCGACTCAAGCTGTTATTCTAAATAACAACTCCGGGGTTATCATGGAAGATTTACGGAGTGCTGTTTATAGTGCAGCATCACTTGAGGCGGGCAAGCGAGCATGGTATTTACATACTGATCCGCTCATAAATATACCAATGACGCAACGAGTTACACTGCCGCCCATATTTGATAACGATGGACGTATTGTAGCGACTTCGATTAGTGAAGATGTGCAAGTTCTTTTAACCCCGGAAGATCGAAGGGGGGATTTCCTTGATTACAATGTTAGTATAAAACTACGCTCTATGTCACGGTTGGATGCTGCGGATAAAGCTAGGAAACGGACAGAATTTTATCTTAAGATTCTTCCGGCTATTGTAACATCGGCAATTGCCGCCGCCCAAATTGGAATGACGTTGTCTATTCCGGTTCTGCTGCGACAGTACGCAGAGGATTTAGGATTGGGGGATGTGGATGAGGTTATCAACGATCCGGTATTTCAGGAACTAGTGGCGGCCCGTCTTGCTGCCTATCCGAAACCCAATGTGGATATTTCTACTCCGGGTGGTGCCGGTGCGGCAGGGGCACTTCCCACACTGGCCGGGGTTCAACAACAGGGGGGGGCTGTTGCTACGCCGTTAGCCCCGCAACCGAATCCGATAGCGTCACAAGCTCAATCAGGGGCCAACGCGGCCCAAGGCGAATTACCTGTTCGATAGGAATAATTTATGCCAACCTATTGTTATGAATGTCAGTCTTGCGATTATAGGACCGAATTTATAAAGCCGATGGCAGAATCGGATACCGAGGAAAAATGCCCGGTCTGTCAGGTAGTTATGAATAAGGATTACGCTGCTGAAAGTCTTGTAGGTCATGGAGATTTTGCTACTCCTATCGAATCGTGGGCCATGAAGGTTAAACCCCGCGATGTGGAGAAGCATCGTAAAATGTTTCCCGGCGTAGATATTACAAACGACGGTCGTCCGATATTACGCAATCGGCAGCAGCAATTGGACTACTGCCGAAAGCGGGGATTTCAGGATAATAATTCGTTCGATGGGTAAATTATGCGTGAAGAAAGTACCTTATCTGATCCGGTTAGATGTGAGAATTGCGGATCATTAAAAACCCGGCATGTACGAACTGAAAACGAGTATTTCTATACTTGTGATGGATGTGATCGAGATTGGGGCTATCAGGGTGGTTATGGTGGTTCAATTTGGACGCGAAAAAGAAAATAAATTTTACTTGACAAACCCCAAAAATGTGGTATACTTAACACGTAAGGATTATGACCGATCCCGATATGTTATCGGCCGAATCATAGTCCTATAATTACTGGCCCCTATCCCGTTTTGCGGCAGACGGTCAGAAGGAGTTGAAATGGTTCTGGATGCAACCAAAACAGTAGACCCGACAGCCACCGTTGAGGATTCTCCTAAAGAGTTCGATGCAGCTTGGGAAAAAGCCGAAGTTGAACAAAGTGGGAATCTTCCGAGAGAGGATACACCGAAGGATGATGTTGATGAACTTTTGAATATCTTGGATAAGGATGATAAATCTAAATCCCCTGAAAAGGAAACAGATAAGGCATCTAAGACCGATGATAAAAGTTCGGAAACGGGTGATCCTCTATCAGCTAGTCAACGTCGGGCCTTAAAAGAATCAGGGTTGAATGACGACCAAGTCAAGGAATTGCTCGAAAGTAAGCGGGATACCGTTCTCGCTCTGGCTGAACAACTTGATAAAAATCGTCGAGAAGCCACTGCTAGATTTGCTCAATTGGGGCAACAGAATCGTCCTGTTAAGGACAACTCCCCACCTGTGACGGATGTTAAACCGTTGTCAGATAAGGATTCTCCTGTCGAATTTGATGAAGCTGGACTGGCAAAGGCCCTTGGTAATGAAGAAGCGGCTGCTGCTATCGGCAAAGTCATTTCGGCTCCGATCAAAGAGATTCAGGCCCTCATCCCGCAGTTAAAAAGTGTAATTGAGTCTGTTAACGGTAGTCAGGTGGCGGCACTGGATCGAGTGGCTAACAGTTTCTTTGATGTAGAGAAAGATGTGTATGGGTCTGGGACTCAACTTACTGATGAACAGGTCCAAAATCGTACCAATGTTTTAGAATTCGCAAATGATATTGTTACTGGAGCACAGGCGAATGGCAAAACCATCACGATTGATGATGCTCTTAGTCGTGCCCACGATCATGTTGCGAGTGGTTTTTCTGAACAGCGGATTGTAAACGACCTAATTTCGTCGCTAACTGCACGCTCTGATTCGCGTTCGATTGTACCAAGTCGGACTGTTGGGAGAAAACTAACGGAGGCTGCGTTGACCCTGCAAGAAAAGGAAGCGGAGTTGGATGCGAAATTAGCCGGTGCAAGACGATCCGCCTAACATGGTGGAGATAAATTATGGCTGATGGTGGCGTTGCATATAGTGATCTGGCTGATCTTATCGCTACGACTTTGACCCACTTTGTGAACGACCGGGTTAATGTAGTGTGGGATAAACAGCGTGTGGAAGGTGCCCATGTCTACAAAGACATGCGGATTGAATTGGATGGCGGTACGTCTATTGATAGGCAGGTGATCTTTACTAAGGGTGGAAATGCAAAGTATTTCCTTCCTTATCAGGAAGATACGCCGAATGTAGATAATGCCATTAAGAAAATTAACGTGCCGTGGGTCCGTTTGGGTACTGTTGTTGCGTATGACACCCATGAGTTGAAGGCCCAAATGTCTAACCGTCGTGGGTTTATCAATCTCATTTCTACTCGTATGTTACGGGAACAGTGGGGCTTGATTAACCTGTTGAGTAAGGGTCTGTTTCGTACTCCTGTAAATGCGAATTCGGCTCTTGATCCTTTTGGTGTTCCGTACTACTTCCCACTTCGGGATAACAGCAGTACCGGTGCCGGGTTCGATGGACAGACTATTCGATTCCGTGATAGTACCACGAGTACCACTGCGGCTGGTATTGACGCTAATACGACTACGGAGTGGAAATCCTACGCGGCTACCTACACTGCGATTGATGATGAGTTCCTTCGCATTTTGGATACCGCGATCCTTCAAACTAATTTTGAGGCTCCCCCTCTGGTTAGCACCGAAGGTTTGGACGTTCCTGATCTGATGTTTACTCCGGATACTCGTATCTACATGGGCACGAGCAATTTCATCCTTTTGAAGCACCTGATGAATAAGTTTGGGGACAACCATTCTCCGAAGGATGTATTTCAGGAACAGCTTACGTCCAATGCTGGGTCAATTTCGTTTAGCGGAATCAAGGTTATTCGTATTCCTGACCTGGATGATACGTCACAGTCGCCGGACTTTGCATTTGCCCCGGTGTATGGTGTCGATTGGAGAGCATTGAAGCCGGTCGTTCTAGCGGGTACGTGGCGTGAGCGGACTGGTCCGAAGCCAAGCGGTACACAACATACCGTGATTGAGACGTATGAGGACATCACTCACAACAACCTGTTGGAAAATCGTAAGACTGGATTTGCGTTGCATACCGTAACGTCGTAATGTTAATTCAGGGTAGAGGGGATCAACTCCCCTCACCCTTTCTCTTAATGGGGTCTACCCCCAGGGAGCTAGTAAAATGGGAACTACACAATATGGGACTGAAAAACATACGCTCAAGCGTGTGAGATTCATTCCACAGAGTTCGACCGATACCCTGCGTGTGGGATATGCGGTCTGTTACAAGTACGATGCCGTCGATAATCTTGATGGTATTACGGCTAGTCCGATTGCCGAGGGTTCGCAGAATATGAATTCTCGGTTTAGCGAAGTTGAAAAGCCCGATGCCAACAACCTGCAATTCTTCGCGGGCGTAGTCGATGAGAGTTCGGATGGAGCCGTTACCGGCGATTGGATTACTATCGTCGTGCCGAGTGCGATGACGGTTCCGGTGTGGACTGATCTTAGTGTCACCAATGGTTTGACTCTGCTGGCGATTAAGGCGGCGAGTTATTTCTTCACTAATCCGGTCTATGGTGGGAGCACTACTTCGGCCCGCGTGGTCGGTATTGCCCAAGAAACCATTGATCGTTCCGGCACGAATGGTCTTACATGGGCCAAGATTGGTGAATATGCCGGTGGCTTGCAGCAAGGCTTCGGTGTGAGTACCAATCTCGCCGTTGGCGTTGGTGTAAGTGCTGGTGATGTTATTCCCAACTGGCTGTCGCTGGAAACTTTGCAGACTGGTGGAAATTTCCATGCCGCTCGTTTGCGGGGTGAATTGGCCGGAGCCGGTGCGGGTACTGGTGAGGGTGGTGGTGTTTTCCGATTTGAAGGAATCGTGAATTCCACGCTTATCACTCGGACGAGTGCCTTGTCTGGTCACTTGATTTTCAAGACTCTTGCGACTAATGTGGCCGATGAGACTTATGAAGCCGGTTACTTCAAGACTGAAAATCAGGACGGCACGCCTGCGGTTCTTACCAGTGCGATTGTATCGGTGTTGCGGTTGGTTACTCAATTGAATGAAGACCCCGGTGAGCATACGATCTTCCGTATCGAGTCGGAGGGTTCGGATACCCCGGATACTCTGTTCAGTTTTAAGAGTGAGGCTGCTGGTGCAATTTCTGATGCGACGGGTGAAACCCTCACTCCTACGCGAAAGATTGCAATCAATGTGGCGGGTACTACGCTCGTTATTCATGCCGGTACTAGTGTGTAATATATTCCTCTCATAGCGTAAGGCTATTTATGAGGATTGGTACTTGGGGGTGATCGCCGTTGCCCCCAAGTACCATTTTTATAAGGAACGGTGAAATGGAACTGACGGAAAAGTACCTCACTGATCGTAAAGTGGCGATGGTCCGACAACTTGAACAGTTGGTGCAACAAGCTACAATGGTGGAGGCAGCTATACGTTATACCGGTGAATTACTTGAGTATCTTAGTTCTGATCCACCGGAAGCCGAACCGTCAAAACCCCAGGAAGCGGTACAAATGACAGAGGGTGAACTCCAACAGGCGATTCAGGATGCAAAGGATAAGTAAACTATGCCACATCAACGCTTACCACGAAGTCAAAAGGTGAAGCCAGTTCAAACAAGAGACGAAGTTATTAAGTCGATTAAACGTAAGCGGCGTTTAGCAACTGGTAGGACTAAATAAATGGCAGAGCCAACCAGTGCATTGACTTTTTCCGATCTGATCCTGTACGTTTCTGAACGTATCGGGACAACCTTTTTTGGCACAGATGGAACCGGCGTTGCCCAAATTCCTACCGATGCCCGTGATCTTGCACAAACCAAAGACATTGTAAATAATGCAATACGAATGACGATTGACGATGCCCCCCCGATGGGATGGAGATGGCTTAAACCTACGTCTAGTTTAATTGTATGGGCGGATGTAGCCGTTGTAGCGACCGTAACAGCTACCGGTGTTGTATCAGCGGGTGTAACTACAATTACAGCATCCACAGCATCGTTCCATCCTTCTATGGAACGGAAAACGATGTCGGTTACGGGCGAAACTGATTTTGCACTGGTAACGTATGTATCTACAACCGTTATGACTGTAGATAGTGATGTAGCCTGGGCGGGATCAAAGACTTTTGCGATTTCATCTGGTGGAGCCTTTACCCTCCCCCAAAATTTCGGGGGTATGCTATCAAACACCCTTACCTTTGCAGCAGATTCAGGACAGATTACATTTATTGATCTGACGGATGAATTTAGAATCCGCGAGTTAAATCAGGGAAGTAGTTCTACCGGTCCCGCATCGTTAGCCGCTATCCGCCACATGCTTGATGTGAATCGTAGATGGGAGTTGGTCCTTTGGCCTACGCCGGATAAGCAATATACGATACTGTATCGGTACGAGATTTACTTTGATAAACTGACCGCGACTACCGAAGTCCATCCCGCTGGGTATCGGATGGACGAAACGATTAAGGCAGCGTGTCTTTCAGTTATCGAACGTGATATATGGGATAACCCCAACGGCCCGTATTTGCAAGATTATCGCGGGCGTGTTTTGCAAAATGCCTATCGTCGTGATAGACAAAGCGGGTCTAGGACTCTCGGCTATATGCACACCACGCAGCGAGATTCCCTATTAGTCAATAGTAATTTACGTCCCGTTAGAAATAATCGAACTGTAACCTTCACTTAACAGGAGAAAGTAATGAACACTAATCCGGGTAATATTCTTACCCATATCAATTCATCTGTACCCGGTAGCGGTTTTTTACGGGACATTCCTGTAAATGGCAGTGATTGGCTTACAAATGGGGGTGTAGTGATTCAGGGCGGTACTCCTACCGCTTCACAAGCTAGTGGGGCAGCGATTGTTGTCGTAGCTGCATCGGCAGTAGATGGTGGCAAATTGAATGTATTTTTGCCCGGTGATTATGATGGTAAGACCGACAAATTTCGTCTACGGCTATTAGTTTCAATGGCCGGGGCACTTGATGATATTACGCTTGATGCTACGATTGCAAGGTTTAGAGTGGGCACGTCAGCCGTCGTTGTCCCAACGGCTCCCGATCAAATTCCGAGTATTACGGGAATTACGCTCGCTATGGTTGAATTTGCTATGGATGGGCGAAGTCTCCTACCGGAAGATGCTGTTACTCTTGATTTTACTACCGGTACTCATACTACCGATGCGTTTCGTATTTGGGGTGGAGTCTGGCAGTATTCAAGCAATTTGGCGATTACAGATATTGATGCACGGTCGTAAGGTGAAGGGAACGGTAAAAAATGGCGTTAAACAAGAATGCAATTACCGTTCCCTTCCCGGTCAAGGGACTGGACGAACATTTTGCGTATGGACAACAGCCAGCGGTTGTTTCCAGTGACGCACTTAATGTTCGCCCGTATGATAAAACTGGCCGGTTAAGAGGGGCCAAGCGTCCGGGCACTACCAAGGCAATTGCCGCAGCCGTAAATGGCTCGAACCATATCCAAAATATCAATCAAGTTACGATGGTTAGCGATCCTAGAGTTTCGGTCGCTAACGAATCATTCGTTGTAAATGAAGATGCTTTTAATCGAGCTAATGCGTGGGTGGGGGGTGGTGGAGATTGGGATACATACGCCTATACAGGTGCCTTCGGCTTGGGTGCCACTTCATCACTGGCGTTTCCTGAAATCACGTCGAACAAAGTCGCTGCGGATGAAGGCCCGGCTGATACTGATAATAATGGGTTGGCTATTTTCAATGTGGCGGCGGTTACCAAGAAATTGATGGTATCGTATAAGGTTCGGGCCACTGTTCATTATGATGCAACCCTGAGTAGTGCCGCCGTTGGTGGCGTGGTCCTTCTATTCCGCTGTCCTAATCAGTCTGATCCCTCTGCCCTAACCTCTGGTGATTATCTTTACGCGGGCATCGTCAGTGATAATGATGGAACTGTCTCGGCTCGCATAGGGTATGGGTCTACAACTGTCGTCGATAAGGATATTACAGCCTCTTATGATTTTGGTCAGAACTTGTTCCTAGAAGTTCGAGTAGACGGCGATGATCTTAGCCTTTGGATAGATGGGACTAAGATTATTGAAGCAACGGATACCACCAAAAATGATTCGATCAATTTCCTATGCGGATTCGGGATTGTAGCCCCATCGTCATCGGACACAGTTTGGATTGATAATTGGAAAGTTCTCGGATCATTCTCATCGGATAATTTTAATCGGGCCAACACGGCAATATCCGATGCGAGTGATAGCTTAGGGTCTGAATGGATCGGCTACGATGATGGGGGAGATGGCGGTACAGATATTGGATCGGAATTAACTGGAACTGCCGATAGGCTTTATTATACCATCACATCGAATCGTGCTACACTAACGGATAATACCTCCACCGCTGGTTCAGATACTTCCCATTATATTCACCAAAACATTGATGTGAGCAGTGTAAATTCCTATGTATTGCGATGTAAATTCAAAACGAACACTACGTTTTCTACTGATCTAGTTACAATCGGTTTAGGAACACGATATGATATTGGTACACCTGGAAACGATACTCATGTATTTTGTGAAATAGCAATACAAAAGGGATCGTCTACTACGTTAGGCACTATTTTTCGTACAGTGTTATGGCAAGGTAATGGAGTCGATGCAACCGATACGTCTCTTTCGTCGGCTACTGATTTCTTGGCTGCGGATACAGAATATACATTAGAATTTCGCGTAAATGGTGATTTTTTTGCCGTCTACATAGATGATAATCTTGTATTAACGGGTGTCACATCCCACGGAGCGGGTAATGATGGCGTGGGAATGGTAATCGGAAATGGAAATAGTGATTCTGCTACTACTCCCGATGTAATTTGGATGGAGAATTTTCAGTATTTTGCTGGTGGACCAGCCGCGAGTAACAGAATTACACGACTGGTTACAACCACCGGCGGGAATATTTACTATGGAAAACCGGGGGGTACTCTAAGTTTAGCCGCAGGTGGGACTGATGTATTACACCCGACAATGATTGTACGGTCCCAGGAATATAAACAAGATTTGCTCTTAGTCGATGGGCAAAGCTATGTACGATTCGACCCGGCCCTTAATACGGCCGCAGCTTGGACAGCAAGTGCTGGTAGTTTGCCGGGTGCTAATGAGGCAAAAGCTACGTTGATTGCTCGATATAGGGGTCGAGTTGTAGTATCGGGTGTGTTTGATGATCCCCATAATTGGTTTATGACCCGGGTGGATGATGAAACGGATTTTCAATATGTACCATCTGATCCTGAATCACCAAATAAGGCTATCGCTGGAAATAACGCAGACGCGGGTCAACTTGGGGATATTGTAACCGCCTTAGTGACATTCAGCGACGATTTTCTCATCTTCGGGGGAGCAAATTCTGTTCATGTCCTACGTGGCGATCCGGTAACGGATGGACAGATTGATCTTATTACACCGCAAACTGGCATAGTAGGTGGAGATGCGTGGGCTTTTGATTCAGATAACACGTTATATTTTGTGGGATCAAAGGGTATATATCGCATGGCGAGTCAGACTTCTTTGCCAGAGTTAATGACGCTAGGTCGTCTGGATAATATATTCCGCGATATTGATTTTACCCAAACCTATGTTAAGATGGAATGGGATACAGAAGCCGATGGACTACATATTTACCTAACACCTGTCGGGTCTGTTGACACGATTCATTGGTGGTGGGATAAACGCACCGATGGGTTTTGGAAGGAACAACTTCCGGCGAATATGGGTCCGACCGCTACTCATGTTTTTGACGGCGATGGGGTTGATGATAGAGTTGTCTTACTCGGTACACGTAGTTCGTATATCGTAAAATATGATAAGACCATTTTGTCCGATGATGGGGGAGCCGGTAGCGTCCAGGCAATTGAAGCCTTCGTAAATTTCCCCCCGGTAATTTCGTCGTCAAATTTGACTAGCACGAAACTAATTGATGTAGTTCCTGTGTTGGCAAATCTGAATGATACACAAGTTGATCTGCATATTAAGACCGGGCGTACTCCCGAAGCCGCAGTGGCAGCGTCCGCCCGTGTAGTCACGACTTTATCCCGTGGGCGTGGACGCCACTTACGTCAGGCAATTTCAGGGCATTCCATTATATTACGATTGTCTAATACATCATCGGATAAGACGTTTGCAGTGGAATCATTGGATGCCGTATTTAAGTTGGCTGGTAGAATCAAGAAGCGTGGGGCATAATGGCTACTGAACGCATTCCAGGTGTATCATCTGGCCGTCCTACGACAGAACGTCTACGTCGTTCGTTGCAGCGGTTGAATCATAAGGCAAAATTTGGTCTAATGGATATTAAATCGACCGGGGGTTTGGTTTTTGACTCGTCGAATGGCGGACTTGCGATAAAGTTGGCGACAAATTCAGGTCTAACTCTTGGAGCATCGGGTGTAGGGATTCAGCCGAATCAAACTAATTCGGGATTAACAATTGATGGTAATGGAATTCGTATCGGGCTTAGTGACACGTCATTGGTACTGGCTGGTGCGACTATCGGCGTAAAATTAGCCACTGATCCGGGGTTAGAAGTTTCGACCGGGTTACGAGTTAAGGTTAAATCAAGTGGGGGTATCACACGGGATTCTGATGGTTTAAGTGTTCTTGTAACCGATTTTTCATTTGTAGACGCGAATAGTGATATTGTATTCAAATCTTATAATGACGCTGGTAGACCTACAGCGGGTACAGCAGGGCGTACAATATGGAATACCGATGATGCACAACTTAATATAGATGATGGAGCACAATGGACCTTACCTGATGGGACGGCAACATAATGGCTTTTAATATCAATACTATAATCCAACAAGTTATTGCGGCCCAGCAAAAAGCTAACGCCGCGAATGAGGCTCGTTTTCAGACGTTGCTTTCGACTAATACTCAAGGTGAACAGGCTGCACTTGGTCAAATTGATATTGCCCAACAAGCGGCGTCGGGTTTCGGACAGACCGCTTTACAAGATGTTCAGCGACAGGGGCAAGTACGTGAGGAACGTAGTACCCAAGGCTTGATTAGCCGGGGGCTATTCAATACTACATCGGGAGTAAATATTGGGCGGGCTATTGATGCGGATGTTTCCCGTGAGAGAGGACGTATACGCGAAGGGCAGGGCCAACAGGCAGCCCAATTTGCCCAGCAGAGGGCCGGTATTATCAGCGACTTTAGTGGCCGTCAGGCAGGGGCAATTGAGCGGCGAACAGATCGTGGACCTGATCTTAACCAGTTCGCGGGTCTATTGCAGGCGGCTTCACCGTCTCTTGCCCCACAGAGTACGACTACGAGAAGGCAACCAAGAAGTGTAGCGTCCATATTCAATACGGCGTCTGGTAGACGTTAAGTAGCAAAAACCTATAGGTAAATTATGCCAATTCTAGTTGATACTACCCCGGTCGGTGCATTAGCTGAACTAGCATTGTTGGCGGGTCGGCCACGTCAACAGCCTAAAACGGTTGTGACTCGCAGTAATTTTAAGACCCGCTTTCAGGAAAATCGAGAAGCATCTAGGAAACGTGAAGCGGAGCGTCTTAAAAATCCGAAACCAAGACCCACCGCTCAATTTTTTACAAAAGCATCGCTATCGGGCGGGCCAGATGGCGGGGGTGATTTAAGTCTACTCAAGGATATTGCTACTCCTGATGAATTTGCTATATTGAATGAACAAAGGCGTCGTGGGGATAAAGTTGGAGTTAGAAAGACTCTTGATAGGATTCTTGTAAGACAACAGAGAGGGGTTCTTTCTCAAGGAAAATCGGATCAACAAGTTTCACAGGAACAAGCGGTAATAGGTTTATTTGAACGAGTTAGAGACACACTTAGCCCGCCTTTACAACTGACTATTGAAGCTGCAATTGCCGCAGGAGATTTGGGTCGCGTGTCCAAAATTTTGCAGGGTCAACTAACGAGTCCGCTTACTGAAAATCAGCAGAACAAATTTGCAGAAAATGAGGATCAGCAAGCCCTTCTCCAAGCCCAACTACCGCAATTGATTGCCACTTTACCCCCAATAGATCAGGCACTTGTTCAAGCGTTCGCAGCGGCGGGTGAGACTGGTGAGATTGCCGATTTGATTCAAAATCATAGGAGAAATCAAGGAATCTCTGACCGAGATCGAAAACGCTTTACCCAACGGGCCATTGAATTACAAATTCGGCAAAGTCAAAAACAGGTGAGCGAGCTACAAAAAAAACTACAGTCACCACCGCTGACACTAACCAGCGATCAGCGAGCGGTTTTTGAAGCTCAGACCCGACGAGAGATATTAAATGCTACAACGAAAACGGATGGACTAATTATTAACCTTTCCAATCTTTCGGGGATAGATTTACAAGGGACTAGGATAGCGTCCGCTGTTCGCGGTGGTCGGGCGGCTCGATTCGACCCGGAGGCGGCCCCGGCTAATTTTCCATCCCCGCCTTTCCCCGGAGCGAGATTACGAGATAATCCGGGGGCCGTTCAAGCCTTTATGAATGCCGCAAATCAGGATCGGTCCTTAGCGGCGGAATTAGCTCGTGGGAAGGGATGGAACATTAGCCTATGACCCGATCTGGTACAAATCTCGGCGTGTTTGGGAACGCTACTCGCGGTCAAGATAGTGATCTAGGAGTATTTGGTGAGGCACAATCTAAACCACTATTTGCAGAAGATATTGGAGTATTCTCTAATCCGACCCAAGATGAGCTTACATCCCTTAAACCCATCGTCCGCAATCTATCACAGAATGCAATCGACGATAGAGAATTAGAACTCCGGCGGGAACTTTCGAGCGATGAAAAAGCGGCCATTATAGATGCGTATCGAGTGGCGGCGGGCTTTGATCCGATTCTTGCAGGACGGGATTTTATTGCAGAAGCCCGGTCCAATGTAATTGACACGCAGGACATTTCATTTATTGAAAATGCTCAGGCTGCTGCGGCCCAATCTCTTGCATCGTTTGGTGGAACCCTTATTTCAGGTGTCGCTCCCGTAACCGGCAGGGAATTGGGTGGTACGTCTGCGGAGTTTTTCGCCGCCGATCCTACCAAATCTGGATTTGGAACTGGACAATTTGTGGGTGGTTTAATTACTGCGATCCCGGCCGTTACTCCGGGTATTGGGCAAAGTATTATGCCCACGATTTTTGCGGGGTCAGCGTTTGGAGCGACTCGTGCGGATGTAGCTACTAAACGAGAAGCGGGCGACGATATAGGTTTAGCCCGCGAATTTTCTGTAGCCATTTTACAAGGGGCAAAAGAATACGTCACATTTGCGTTACAGGCCAAATTAGCACGAGGCACTGCGAAAGCAACTGGCTCATCCCTCAAAGGAATTACAGAAGCTCTTAGAGTAGGAGACATCGCGGCTGCAAAGTCTCTGATGATCCCCCTTACTAAAGCCCTAACCGGTGGAACTGTAGTGTCTATGGGTACAGGTGCCGCCAATTCTATAATGGGAAATACAATTGCCCATTTTGGATATGACAAGGAACGCGGTATTACGGAAGGAACAAAGGATGCGGCGATTGATTGGGGCCTGATGCACTTGGCTCTGTCTGGTTTAGGATTTGCTATACGGAGGGGGGAAATTCAGTCGGCGTATAAAGGACTTGACCTGACCACTAGAGACAAAGCCCGTAGAGTGGCCGAAGGGCTACGCAATGAATTGTTAGGTGAACCATCTGAAACTAAGTCTTTCACTGGTGAAATTCCGACCGATGGACCTACTCCTTCGGTTGCATTTTTACAACGTTTACATAGCGGACAAGAAAGTAGCCTATCCAAACGCACGTTCAGGGAGAATGCAAGACAGGAATTGCAAAGTAGTCGGGAACGACTCCGACAGTTACCAGATGATGTTCAATTTACCGAGATTGCAGAAGCCCCCCGTGATGTTTTAGATCGTCCGGCATCGCCGGAATCTACCCAATTAGACAAGGTTCAAATTGCTCCGCGTGAATTCGTAAAAGTTGAACCCGCCCCGGTGAAAATTGAAAAAGATATTATCCAATCTGCCATTGAACAGGGTTCCCCGGTAGATACGATTACGAAAGAAGCAACCGATTTAGGCGTGCGATACGACGGAGTTGTAACTGGAACTATTGTAACAGGAGCCGGAGAGAAATTTATCGCACATCAAATTACTGATCCGATTTCTAAAACGTCGTTCATCGTTCGCCCCGGTCAGACTGTTGCGGAACGACTCACAGAATCTCGAAAGACTTGGCTATCTCCTATCGCTACAGTAGAAGATTTGGTTGTACCGGGTGATATACGACCGGCCCTCCAAACAGAAGCGATAGTTGTAGAGAAGGCCCCAGGGAAAAAGGCCCCTGTAGATATTGCGACTCAACCATTGCGACCGGTGTCGGCTCCCGATATTGCCTCACAGAATAACGCGAATGTAATCCGTAGTCGGTTAGCGAACGATACGGGTGGACTGAATCTTACGACTTGGACCAATACCATAGAAGGCAGTGTCCATCGCCTTATGCCTACGGCGAAGGATATTTCTCGCCCGGTCCGTTTGTTGAGTGACAGGCTTACCCGATTGGAAGAAACGAGTGATGGACAGAACTATTTACAAATGTTAAATCAGGCACAGATACAAGCCAATACTCTATCACAACGGTATACCTTTTGGGTAGGTGAAGCCCATCGTAAAATGACTCCGGCCGATTTTGAATGGGTACAAGAAATCCGACCCGATGGTAGTACGAATTACGGGACACTGGTAGAACATCCCGAACGAATCGGCGATAGGGTTGTTCCTGAAAATGTCCGGGCACTTGCAGAGACAGAAAGGGTTATCAAAGAAGAAACAGGTGATATTGCAATTCGTGTCAATATTCCAATGATCGCACCCGATGGTACATCAATACCTTATTCTAAGGCCCAAGGTGGTCGTCTATTCCGCGTACTTACACCGGAGATGCAACAGGGGTTCAAATTCGGGGGCGAGTTTTTAGAAGCCCTTATAAAATGGGGAAAGGCCCACCCTGAAAAAAATCCCGAAGTGAATTGGGATTCTTTCGAGAAGCGAACTAAAAGTTTAACGGGTCCGACAGCCAGTGGTAAAGTCCCCAAAACCGGTGCCTTGGAAATGGTTCGGAGTATTCCTGAACTGCCAGAATACCTTTCAATAAAAGGAAAAATGCAGCCTGTTATTGAACCTGATATTCTTAAACGCAGTCATATTTCAATAGCGAAGCAAACACGAAAATTGGCCCTATGGGAACACGCCCAAAAAAATCTGTTAAAGCGTTTTGGAAAATTCGATCCCAAGACCAATCGGTTCAGGGTCGATCCAAAAGAAACTCTAGGGATTGAAGATGTGGATAGCCTCATAGATAATATGCGGGCCACTGTTGCAAAATCCTCGTCAAATCCAGATGCGATGAATAAGACTTTTGATATTGCCCTAGATTCCTACAATCAGATACGGCAAGGAGGATTGCTTGAGGAAGTGTTTAATCTTGGCACAGAACCAAAAACGGCCGGAACTAAAATACTCACTGCTGCAAACAATAATGTAAATGCGATCCTTCTAATGCTGCAACCCATTTATGATATTGTGCAAATGAGCGGAGCCGTTCAAGCTGTGGGGTTTAAGAACGTAACCAAAGCGGCATTAGATGTTCTACGGCATCCCATAGAATCCCCTGCTGAATATAAAGCCGCAGGAGCGATCATTGATGGTCACACAGATTGGTCCGTTAGTTCCGCCTATGATTTAGTCGGGAAAGTGATACCCCAAATTGTATCCGCTCCGGGCTTGTATAGTGAAAAAATGTCACAGTCTATTGTTGCACGAGCCGCCGATAAATTTGCGGATACAATTGACTCCCGAAATGTGACTCCTACAGATCGTAATACCCTGAAATCCTTTTTCCGATTGAGTGAAGCTGAGATCAATCAAATTGCTAAGGAGGGTATGACCCCCGACATTCGTAGTCGAATGCGGCGAGAATTTGTAGCTGCTATAACCCCATTAGGTGAACTTCCCCTACGCCGGGGAGTCATTAGACAAAACAGACTAGCCCGGCTTTTTGTACCGTTCACGTCATTTTTGGAACAGAATGCAAAATTGTGGGGTCGTACTGCGAGATTTACTCTCGGAGAATTGAAATCGGATCAGCCGGATATGGAGAAATTGGGTTCAATTGCTACAAGTCTGTTGGCGTTTGTAGGCGGGGCAGCTGGTAGAGGCTTTGTCCAAAACTCAATACGTCGTACCATTATGGGAAAAGATATACTTGATCCCGAAGTAGACGGGTTTGAGGAATTATTTGCCCGATCTCTCTTGGATGCAGGATTCTTTAGCTGGGCTGGCCAGCTTTATGAAGCCGCTGAATATGCCCATGGCGACCCCTACCGATTTACGTCGAATCTCGCACCCCGCCTTTCGATTGTCACTGAAATGGCGTCAATGATTGCTGGGTTGGGTCCGTATTCTGAAACGCCGTTTGGTAAGCGAGTAGGGAAAGCGACTCTACGATTTAATCCGGCTGTACGAGTTATTGATAATTGGATACGTAAAAGTATGTTCCCATCCACAAAGGATTATGACAACACCCGTTCGTTTGTCCGTAAGTATCAAAAACGGTTTGATAAACAACCGGCATGGGGTATGTTTGCTCGTAATTCAATATACGACGATGTATTTGACAAGTTGGTTAAGGGCGACCATAGAAATTTGTCAGACTCTATAAGAGAGTACGGACTAGCGGCGGCGGAACAGGGTAAAACAGATACCGTCGCTAAAAGAAATTTGCGTATGGCTCTTATGGCGAGACGGCCTATTCCTCTAGCGGATGATGAGATGGGCGATTTTTGGTCCGTACTTACGCCGGATCAACGAACCTTGGCGGCTAAGACTAATCAACGGTATATGGAATGGGTGAATTCGATTTTACCAACGGGAGAATAATATGCCACTCACAGATGATGATAAATGTGCCATACAAAAAATGATGGATGCGAAAATCGAGGCATATTTCAACCATTATTTATTGGAGATTTTTCCAGAACAGGTTCGCCAGATAATTGCTAACCATGATGCAAATGTAGATGCCCACCGTCGCCAAATTGAATCGGCGGTATCGAAACGATTTGATCGTATTCGAGTTTTGGCGATTGGCGTTATGGCTGGTTTGGCATTAGCCGGTGGAGTTGGTGGCTTGCAGCTACTCAAGTTATTCGGAATCCTATAAAGGTAGTATCCTTCGACTGGATTATAAAGAACCCCGATTCGTATTGCCCCGGCCCATTTGGTATTAACGATAACTTCATAATATTCATTGCGGACACATATTGTATAAGACCCCCCTTCTATAGCACGTCGTATAGATGGCCAGGTTGTTCTAGCGGCTACAAAATCAGCCACTTCTTTACTGTTGTGGAATGGTCGGAGGCGTTTATTCATTTTGAGTTAATTTCTGAAAAGTCAACGATGTATTCGACAATTTTCCGAAGGCCCGCTATGTAATCCGTTTCCGTTTCTTCATCCAAGCTCCCAATATCAAATCCCCTATCGGTTATAAAATCTTTTAGTTTGGTAACGCCCCAATCTACGAGTTTCGTATTCATTACAATTCCTCCGTGAGATTTTCATCAATTTCAGGATAGGGATCATTACAAAACTTACAATCACTTTCGCATACGCCGTTTAAGTGACTCTCCCACTCATAGTCAGGATCGAAATAAAAATAGGGATCAGTCATTGCGTGCCACCTTCTTCAATATCATTTCCAAATCCTGATCGGAAATGAGCCACCCGCTCCACGGAGCCGGATAGCCTTCCTCGATCCACTCGATTTCATTGTGAAATCGTATACTAGTCTCTTTCGCTACGCAGCCGCCGGACCAGAGAGCTAACGTAGCCCACATCACGAGCCATAATAGCCTTGTATAATTTCGCATTTGCTTTCTTTCTTTTTTTCGCCGCCCGCTGGGGGGCACTGGCGACGTACCATTGAATGATAGCCGCCAGTGCCGGAACCAAGCCGACTAAAACAGTTAGCCAACTCATTAGTCCTGTACCTCCACTCCCTCTACTACATCCACTGATTTCTTGGGTAGGGTCACTCGGATATTTTCCAACTTGTCCAAAATATCCAAGAAAAACATCTCGGTATCCTCATCCAAGAAATCAGTACGTTTTGCTTCTTCCAACTTCAAAAGTGCTCGACCGAGTGAATACACCACTATAATAGTGGCTCCCACGGCTGCAAAAATCGCCGCAGCGGCCGCATTATTTTGAAGCAAGCTGTACGCCGCCGGGCCAAATGTTGCAGTGGCCCCCAGTGCGGTAAGAATAAATTCGCTTGTCTTATTACCGGGTTTTAGATTAACGGGCATTCGTCTTTCCTTTCTCATAGGGATTCGTAAAAACTCTAGAACCAATCGTCATTCTTGAAACTCACTCTCCCATATTCTCTCCTAAGTTAAAAACCCACAACGGCGAATTTAACCGGCCAAACCGTTGTTATCGTTAGATAAATTAATACCGCCCCTGATGCGAATGCCGTGGCGGTCAACACAAAAATAACTTCTCGCCCGTAGGCCCTACAAAAGTGGGCGAATAGTAGGGCGAATAACGATCCGATAAATACAATAAGAACAAGATTCGTCGTCATATTACAGCCCCCAATTTTTTACAGTGTCATGCTTTCGCAGGGTTTTCAAAACATTCGGTGCATAATTATTAAACACTCGCTGGAAAGGTTGTTGTATACGGGCGATTTTTTCAGGGGCTAAATCGAATAGATCGCTTTTAAGATACG
>SDBT01001110.1_pt1 | contig 46284 bp, 73 predicted proteins | sample 2277101 | NCBI WGS metagenome assembly SDBT01 (sample SAMN10404973, study PRJNA504765) | marine sediment metagenome | isolation source: marine sediment core GS10_PC15, 103 cmbsf | place: Arctic Ocean: Southern Knipovich Ridge | collected 2010 | reverse complement strand
ATTTATATTTTCGGCCGTCCTACCAAACGCCCGACAATCCACAAAGCAGGTTTCTTCTTTTTTTTCACCGTCTTTGCTCGTCCACCTATTATTTACCGCCAAACCGAAATCAACTACCGCCGTTTGGTTTGGGGTATATGACAACTGTGGGTCACGAGTTAGATTGCCAGCTAAAATTATTTTGTTAAAATTCATTTCTTTATCTCCTTGATAACTAATTTGCTCGGTAGATTTTTAACGATATTCTTGAAATCCTTTATGGTTTTCGGCCCGCCTTCTTGGATTATTCTCGTAAAAGCCTTTTCGTCCCATTCGAATCCTTCAGCTAACGAGTCTTTGCGTTCTGTGGTATAATCAAAAAACGCTTGTTCTATCATAGCCTCCTGTTTGTCTTCTTTGGTTTTGGGTGGTATTGCCTCTTTGTTGTTCGGCGGCTTCTGACTGTCAGGGTCTTTGGAGTCGGCATCATCAATGCAGAATAAACCGCCAAGCGCAAACTTTCGTGCATAGCTACTTGCCGCCCCTGTTATCTGGGCAGCGTCCATACCCTTCCTGTCAAGTTGTTCTCTGGCAAAAGCAGTGGTGGATTTCGTACCATCGCTGGTTATAAATTGCACAGTAGCTTTAACATAGTACCTCTCGCCGATTAACACAATTTCGTCTGTTACCAGCAATACCGCATCGCCGAGCAGGGGTTTTACCGCTTCGAGTATGTCCTCACAACTGCGGTATTTATATTTACCAAAAGCATTAAACTGCCCTTTGGGGGCGATTAGTTTCTGTTGTATTTCTGCTAACTTATTCATTTTTAACCTACCTTTCTTGAAGCAATTGTATCTTCAAAGTATATTTCTATGCCTGGGATTTGTTTTTTGCCTTTAGACGCCCGAACAATCTGGCCGATGTATTTTTCGTCTGGTATCATATATTCTCTTGGAATGTCATCTGAGTTAAGTATTTTGAACTTCCAATCTCTCCTTTTGGATATACCAGAAACATCCTCGGCATTGCTTTCAACTACTGGCGCTATGGCCACAACCGCTACGGCCTCAGCTTGGAGTTTTTCAGCTTGAGCTTTTGCATTAGCTCTGGCCTTCTCTGTCTTGAGCGATTCTGCCCTCGCTGCTTCTTTTTCGGCTTGCTCCCGCAACTTCTCGGCCTCTTTGCGCTGCAACTCTGCAAGTCTCGCTTGTTCAGCTTGTCGCTTTTCTTCCTGTTCTGTATCCCAAAGAACCATAGCTTTTTTCACAGACGCCTCGGCTTGTTTAAGGAAATCCAGTGGTGCTTTGAAAAGGGCAATGATTTTCTTTTTGCCTTCCTCAATAGGGCGGGTTAGGCTCATTTTGGTTTCTTCGAGTATCTTTGCTTTTGCTTTAATGGCCCTTACATCATCCGCTCCTGTTCGATACTTTTCAGGACTATCGACAATATAATTATCATAGATACTTAACGACTCTGTAGTTTCCTTGATTTTTGTTTGTACTTCTACAGGCACAATTGCTTCTATAGTTTCCATAATTTCCCTTTCTAAAATTCAGTTTCTTCGATTATTTTGTTAATCATCTCTTTCAATTCTGTTACAAACTGCCCAACCGCCAGCCTTAATACATTGATATATTTCTCATCCCTAAATACTCGGACACAAAAGAACGGCCTGCCTTTTACAGTGGGGCAGTAGCTTATCCAGTCACACCAATCACACGCGGCTACCCACAGTTGGCCTTGTACTTGTGGTCGATAGCAAGTTGGCATTTTACCCTTTAATATATAATCGATATGTGTTGACGGTATCGGACACTTAATTTCTATTAGACCATCATCGCTAATCAAACCATCGGGACTTGCCCCAACCCAGCCGTCCTTCTTGATAAAACCAACCTGCTTAACCATGCAATTGTTTAGTTCTGCATAGTATTCTCTGGCAGCCCCCTCCAGTTCCAAGCCATTCTCCATATTGTCGTTTGAATAGCCTGCTTGGGTAATTCCTGTTAATCTCTCAGCGGCCAGCTTACGCATAAAAAGACCTCGGCCCGAACCCGAATTAAGTACCTTATCAAAGTTGCTCGTACTCACTATGCCAAGTTTGACCTCAAACCATTCATCGCTACCTTGCTCAAATTCAAAGATTTCCATTTATTTCAATCTCCACACACAACAGCCATCTCTTTTTTCGCCGGTACGCTCGATTTTGCTCTTCTGACGTAGGCCACTGAGACGACGTTGAATAGTGTAGTAATTGATTCCAGTTGTGTCGGATAATTGCTTGGCTGTAAACTCGCAATTTATTGGTGCATAAATTCTCAAGATTGCACAATATATTTCTTCCTCTTGCTTGCTCAACTTTCCTGACTTAATCATTTTATCTGCTGCTTCATAACTGGTTATAGGGTCGTTTTTATGCGCCAATGGCGGTGCGCTTTTGTACTCTAATGTCATTTGGTGCTGTTCCATTCTTTTCTCCAAAGACCGGACGTGCAGGATTCCCCATTTACCTGCCCACTGTGGATGAATCCTCAACCTCCACCCGCCACGCCGCCGCCGGTCTATTCACTTTTCAAATTACTTCTTTCAGCATCTCTAATTCTGTTTTTGCTGAAACAATAGCAGTTTTATCATTTGATATATTTTTTTCGCAATTTGCAATTCTGCCTAATAAAAGCTTAATGCGGACATTGGGTACTCCATCGTTTAAGAGCCTTTTTACAAACTCCTGAAATTCAACAACTGTAGTGAAACTATTGTGATTTATCAGCGGTGTGTAGATGTTAAGTTTCATACTTTTATTTGGGGGCAAGGTGTCGCTGGTGCAATACTCTGTAGAGTAAGTTAAATCAAAATGGACATAGTCAGGATATTTATTATACAACGCACAGATTAAATCGTGGATTTCTGAGACTTCTTCTTTGTTTAACATTTTATTCTCCTTTTTTCATCCTTCCAAAACTCTCGGCCTGCCGCCGCCAGCCCGTCAACCTCGACACGACAGTACAGCACCCCAGCTTGACCTAAGCCCTCTCTTTGCACTTACCGAGCGTCATTTGTATTTTTCAACAAGTGATTCTATCTTCTTCTGTTGCTCTTTCCATTCGGGGTCAATGTTCTTAACGACATACCACTCCTTAAACTCTTTCCAAATTTTTTCCCACGTTTCAGCTGTCATTGGTCTCCTTTCTGGGGCTCCGTCCCCGACACCTTCCCGTCCGTTGTGTTGTTGGTTAGAGCTTGTTTAATTTTCCCACCACAATTATGACAATATTCATAGTGGGTTTTACATAACCTTTTGCCGCATTGAGTTTGATAAGCCGCCCCATCTATATATTGCCACTTACAAACTCTGGTTTTTTCTTGTAATAGGCCAAGTGTTAATAAATCATTTGCCTTTTCCAGCTCCTCGATTTTGGCTTGGAGTTGCTTGATTTCTTTTGCAATATCCCAATCAATACTTACAAAGCTACAATTGGTATCATTTGGAACATACATAGCATGTATTCTTGTGGCAATATCTTCTCTTGTTTCGCTCATCTCATTTATCCTTCCCGTCCCAAAAGTATTGTTCTGCATATTGATTACATAGCGCCAAATCCCACGCCTTTATCGTATCTTTGCCTATCCAGCCGTCTATGCCCTTGTCGCCGATGTCATAGCCCCTGTTTGCCAGCATAGTCTGTATTTCAATAAAAGTAGGAACAGGGGCGGACTTTGCTGGATTCTGGAGGAGGGCGTCCGCCCCTGCACGGAAGGTGCCACATAGATAACCAAAGCCAAAGCCTATGGCGATGAGTAACCACACTGCAAGTATGTCATTTATTGAGCGTTTCATTTTGCTATTTCAGAAACATCTATAATTTCGATGTCTTATCCTTCCTGCCCTAAGGGGCTACTACGGTTCATTCATATCCTTAACCCAGTGGGTATAATCTGAGCCTGGCAAGGTCGTTCTTGTGTATCCGGCATCGGTGTAGGTTTCCACAATATAGCAGTGCCAGAAAACAATGAGGCTAAACAGGGTGATAATGGTTATTGAAACTATCCCTGTAATAACAACGGTTTTTTTATCTTCGCTGTCCATTTGTCTTATCCTTCCTGCCTATGCTTCCTCGATGGTTATTTTGATTTTCTTGGCTAATTACTGAAATCAATGTCAACCTTAGTTCTTTTGCCTTTGGCATTTACATACCAAGCCGTGCCTTCTCTGGGGTAGAAGCCGAAGCGTTCTCGGCACTTTAAATCGGTGAGCAATTCAGCATATTTGCGGCCTTTTGAAGATAGTCTCATTGTACTCTCATCTTCTGACCAAGCTGCTCCCCACTCCACGCAGCCGTGAAACTTTCGTATGCCTATATAGGCAGGCCATACGTCAACATCACAATCATAAGTATCTCTTGTTACATATACTGGTTTCATAATTTTGTTTGGCTTTTTCATTTTTCTATTCCTTCCTTTTCTTCTTCGTATGCCTTCTGTCGTATAATGGCTTGGTATTGCCTGTGTAACTCGAAAATAGCTCGGCCACGTTGTTCAGGAGTAATTTTTGGTCTTTCTGGACTTTGACAGCCAGCAAGCAAAACCAAACTCAAAACAAAGATAAATAACCATTTCATAATTTTGTCCTTTCAATAATCAAAGAAGAAAGCCCTGACAAAGTTGGAGCGCAGACCAGAAATGGACTGCCTTTGACAGGGCTTAAGTTCGGATATTGTCTGCGCTCCATAATGTTTCCTTTCAGTTCATACTCAAAGCATAGCACATCCTTTAACAAAGTCAAGGGGAAAATCTGAGAATATGCAAAAAACTTTTAAAAGTGCGTTATTGAGCCAAAAATAAAGAATAAAAATGAGCCAGCAAGCGCTGCAACGCCAATACCGGCTCTGTTAGGATTGTTGTATGGGACGGATACCCATACAACTCGTTTTGCTTACAAGAAAACCAGCAACCGAACTCCCGATTGCTGGCGACTATATCTTACCAGTAACCACAAGGATTGCTGGCGATTATTTTTATAAATCCTGAGCCAGACAGTGTAGTAGCACCATCTGGCTCGAAAGGGCAATCTGAATTTCGTTAGGAATCATACGCATGGATACGCATTTATGGGACTACCCTTTATATTATCCTATTTTACCACGACCTCCACCATTGTCAAGAAAAACTTTCCCTGAGCTATGTGTAGGCTAAACGTCTACGCATAGCTGCCCCTGTGGTGGAATTGGCATACACGCGGCATTTGGATTACTGTGTTATTTATGCGTCTAACTACGGTCTTCGGGCTTTCAGGAAACTAAGAGAAGTATAACATATTCATTGGTAAAATCAAGTCAAAACTTAAATTTTTTACATATTTTTTAGGACTTTCGATTAAGGCGTGTTATAGCAAGGACTTGCAAGAGGAAAAATTTTCAAATAAAAAGAGGCCAAGCTATAGCCTGACCCCTTTCGGAGGAGATGAGAACTTTTTATTTATTCTGGCAGTCGTCTGAGGATTTCAAGGAAACCCGCTTTCTGGTCGGCTTTCATATCCCTAAATCCGGCTGTTTGCTCGACTCTCATATCGGAGATATCCTCTTTCATAACAGCAATGTCCTTTTTTACAAGAGCTACATCGAGCCTGAGAGGTATTGTTGGCTTGCAGCCTTCGTCTTTTAAGGTCTCAATGCTTGCTTTTATTCCTTCGGCCTTCGTATCAGTCGCTTTAATATCAGCCTGTGCCCAGACAAATGTGGCAATAACCGTCCCTATTATCACTAAGGCCGTTAATCCAATTCCCATCCATTTGATTTTGCTGTTGTTTTTAGCCATTGCTGACTCCTTTTTTATTATGTTCCACCAATTTGTATTAATGATAATGTTACATCCTGAACCACTAAATCGTCCGTACTATCTTCGTTCCAAGTCCATAATTCCATAGTATCATTAACGGCCAAGTCAATAATTCCTGATATAGTTATAGCTCCAACATCACCACCGCCACCTGCCAATTTTCTGTGTCCATGACAATTCTGAAATAATGTAGCACCATTGTTTTTATAAACACCAAAACCGAATGTATCTGCTCCACCACCGCCAGCACTTTCTATATGCAAACTCACTGTACAGAAATAATGTCCCGCTATTGTAATTGTTATGTGGTCATTTGTATGGTCTGGTGTTGAATTATTGGAGACTCCATTTGTACTAAAAGAAGTTATCTGAACTTTGTTTGCTATTCCTGCGGTGGTTATTGTTATAGTATCAGCAACATTATAAGCAGAAATTTCTCCATAAACCAAACCTGCTGTACCCACAAAAGTCAAATCGCCTGTAGAACTTATCTGTAATTTGTTAGTACCATCACCAAATCTATGGGCAGTTGTAGCCCCGTAGTCCATATAGCCATCTTCAACAGCACCGCTAATAAATTCATTCCCGTCATCTTGAGTATATTTTACTGCTCCCTTAAATAGGGCTGTGCCGTTGACTTCGAGTTTGTCTTGGGGGGCGGTTTCACCGATGCCGACGTTACCGTTCAAAAGGTTAAATTCAGAAGCATAAAATCTCATTGGAATATTAGCAGATAGGGCGTCATTAAATGCCGCAATCGCCAACTCAGAACTTTGAAGACCGATACCAAGATTTATGTTAGCTGCTCGCCTAATAATAAGCTTATAATTGTTGTCTACCGTAGTAAGTCCGATACCTACATTTCCATCTTTATCAATTACCATTCTATCCTGAAGGCTCTTAGAACTATCTGCCACAGCAAAATATAACTTAGAATTCTCTCCTAAAAGTCCTATTTCACCATATATCCTTGCTAAAGGACCATTGAAGTCTACATGCGAGTTATAGAATTCAAGCATTGGATGACTGACCCTTGTCCAACCAGTGTCAACTATCCTCAAACCATCATAGTTATCGTCCCCTATCTCTCCAGCATCAATATCAAGTATATAATCCGGCGTCGTAGTCCCGATACCGACATTGCCAGGGCCACTCACAATCATCCTAATATTATTTCCTTGAGTCGCAAATTCAATATCTGCATCAGCATTATTAAAACTATTCTCAATCCGTAAACTATTTTCACTATAAGCGTAACCAATCACTCCAGTAACAGCTCCTCCATCTTGAGAGAATAATATTTTTGGTTGATTAGACTCTACACCATTGTCAACATCTGCCTCAAGTTTTATTATAGCGCTTCCTGCTGTCTTTAGATGTAGTAATTCATCAGGTGTCGCCGTCCCAAACCCCACCCTATGATTCACTGCATCTACTACGAGAGTATCAGTATCAACAACCAAACTTCCAAATGTCCCCAAACCTGTAGTTGTCAGTGCGGTATCGCCCATATCGAAAAGATTTTCAGAGGCATCAAAGAAAACTGTCTTGGGAGCGGCGCCATCAAGGAACTTAAAAATAATATCAGAATTAGCAATAAGTTGCTGAAAAACCGCTTCGCTGGCCGACTCATTTACGATAATTCTAAAATCTACCTCATCTTGGTCACCAAAAAAAAGAGTGGAAAAACTGGCGTTGAATAATGTTTGTCTTCCAAACTGTACAAAATCAGTCGGCCCCAGCCCGATAGAAGTCCTTGCCGTTGGACCAGACTCGTGAGCATAAGTACCTGCCCCCGTCCCGACTATAAACTCATTATCAGCAACAACAGCCAAGGCCGAGAGGTCGTCAAGGACAGCATCCCAAGCCTGAACGTCCGTGCCAATTACAAGCCCAAGAGAAGCCGGAGATGCTATTGGGTAAATTTGCATAGCTTACTTGTCTTTCTTTAGCTCTTTTAACGCCGTGGCTATATTATTGGCTCGCACTTGTTTTTCCCGAAGCTCTTGACTAAGTTCACCGATTTCGAGAGTCAATTCACCCAGTTCGGCAGCGAGATTCTTTATTTTTCCAGCCATTTCTTCTTCTAACATTTTTTATTTTCTCCTTAGAATGTTTTATATTTAACTTGTTTACCTTTCTTCTTTGTCCAACCCCTATAGGCCCTACGAGGCACATCTTCAGGTATGCCATAGAACATCAAAGCATTTTCCAAAAGCAAGATAAGACCCCGCTCTATTTCTATCGGGCCTTTAAGTTTATTTTTATTTGGCCCACTCTGGTATCGTTCTTCTGTAATTAAGTGTCCGACACCTTTAGATAACCAAGTCAAAGATTCTGCCACTTTATTAGCAAATCCTATCGGTACAGTACCTATTTCCGGCGGGCGTGTTGCTTCAAATGCCTGCTCAATTATTATTTGTGCAGGAAATCCTATCAAAGCTAACATCCGCACCGGAGCAAGTATTACATCCAAGAGCAAGTCTTTCCAGTCTTCGTCTCTGCGATATAACACAGCAGCTACACCAAATCTCACCACAGCATATAATGCTAATGTAGCCCATACATTTGCAAGGTCTGCCGATAATTGCCCTAAAGAAATCTTGCCGTGCTTGTAAGCCGTAATTGACCTTTGAGCCATTCTTAACGGCTGGTCAACGTATGACCTGAACAAAAACCACATTCGCTTGGCTGCACTTTTGTTGGCAGTAAATACAGACCGATTTTCAGGTGTGAACATAGGTTGTGTACGTCTAATAATAAATCCAGCCCTTTTAACAAAAACATCCCAGTATTCCTGACTTCCAACTTCTAATCGAGATGGTTCTATCCCCCTGCCTTCCCAATAATCTTTTGAACGGCCTTGCCTGTTAGTATCCTGCATTTCTGCTTCTGTTATTCGACATATATCGGTAATGGCAAGACTGTCAACCGTATGTATGAGCCGTGTAAAAGTATTTATAAAATCAGCCTTGCCAGTAAAAGCTCTTAATACAGCGTCATTTTGCGCTAAGTAACTTAAAGTTACACTGGAAACACCACCTTCCAAACGTGCTTTGTAACTGGGAAAATGTTCTTTGTATCGAGTCTTATCTTTTTCAGTTGCAGCTACTTTTATGGCATTTGAGTATTTACGGCTTACTTCATTAAAAACACCATTTAGGGATGTATATTGACCCAAAAATATACCTGGCTCGGCCAAAACCGCCCGTACAGTACCTCTCATAAGAAAAGAGGCAACAGCATCTATAGCATCGCCACTTTCAGGTAATGCCTGTACGTTTCTCAATGTTTGGTCGAGAAGATTAAGTTGTTCTGCATAACCCTTATCTCTTAATATATCTCTCCACACCTTGTAATTTATTAAATTACGGGCATTTCTCAAGGGTTCGGCCATTCCGATATACTGCGAAATAGCCTGCATATCATTAAAGAATACCTCAAAGAAATCACGAATAATTATAGGTTCTTTACTACCTATCCTCGGTTGCAATCGTCCTTCCTGCTCCAAATCGCTTAATCTATAACGCTGCGCACCAGACACACCACCAGTTTTATATCTTTCAACACGGGCATAATTATCTTCTTTGGCTAATGCTATTCCTATTAAGGAAACGGATGTTCTATTTATAGCTTCTTTGGAAATAGTTGCATATACTCTTGCCGCCATATCAATCATTGCTTTGGCCTTCGGGTCTTTTTCAACTATTTCAGCAGCAAAAGCAATTTCGGCAGGAGTCATTTTGCCAAGTCTCTTGGAAAAAGAGGCCGCACCTTGGCCTATCAGTGCTTTAAGATTAAAGTCTGCTTGGGCGTGCATATAAATCATCATCAGTTCGCTCATCGTAAACTGTTGGTCTTTGCCTGCTATTTTGATAGTATGCAATTTCGGTGTTAATTCCTCACCAAATATATCGCCGAGAAATCGCCTCATTGACATACCACGTTTACCTTTAAGAATGCGCAGAAAAGAATTGCTCATTCCTTGCAAGTCTTTTAGTTCAATCCCAGCTTCGGTCATTGTGGTATTAAAATCATTTATAATTTGACCAGAATATTTGTATGCTTTTTCTCTACCTTCGGCAATCCCCTCTACGAATATCTCATACGCCCATCCCATTTGACCACCGCTAAGAGTATCTACAAGAGTCTCTATTTCGTGGTTTTTAGCACCGGCTACAACGGTTATAAAAGAATGTAATGCGCCATATTTGCCCGTTTTCTGTTCGGTGGTGGGATACTTGGTTTCATCTATTGATATATCATTGACCCTATCAAGTTCTTCAACTGCGCCATTCAGCACTTTTGTCAAGTCTCTTGCAATACGGTCTTTGATAAGCCTGTTTTTTGTATTGTTCAAGTGAACAAGAAGTTTCAAAGTATCGTTTAGATTCTCAATCTCCTCGGTAGTCATTGACTGAATGGGAACGGCACTTATCTTATCGAGACGCTTAATCAAAGAATCAGGAATTATTTCTGTCTCGTATTGTGTTTCATATTTATTGGAAGTATTCTTTTGAAGGTTCTCAAGATGTATTTTAAGACTTCTTACCGCCCTTTGCTGTTTGGCGGAATTGGGTTTTATTAAAAACGTATCTGTCAGAGCTTTAATTCTGGTATAAAATTCTTCCCTGATACCCTTCTTTTGCATTACTACACCAATTTTGCGATTGATGTAAGCAACAGTCTTTTTAAGACCCTTAATCGCTTTAGCCTGACCTGCCTGTTCAGCCAATACATTTATAGTTGCTAATGCTGCAATCTTTTGTGCGTCGGTTTTGGCGTTGGCAATAGCAGCCGTCAATCTGCGACGCTGGCCTTTGGTTATATCCAACCCTTTTAGTTCCTGATGGGCATATCGGGCAAGGTCTTTGTGTATTTTGAGAATGTCCCTTGCACCTTGCATATATCCCTGCCTTGCAGCTTTTGACATTCCTTTCATAACATAATTCAAGACTTGGCGGATAGTAAATACTTCCTCTTCGCTTGGCAATAAAGCTGCTCTTTTGGGTACAGGAGGCACAAGTTCGCCTTTGTTGTATTGATTGGCAAGATTAGTTATGTACCGTTCGCCAGTAGAAGTCTCGATTTCTGTCTGGGTTTCCCAATCTATAACCGCAAAAGTTTTACCATCTTTAGAAGGCTGTACTCCATATCTGGGCGTTTGGTCTATTTCTTCGGATGTATTCTGTGGCTCTGGGGGAGTTATCGCCTCTGCGGGTGCGACAAGAGGCTTCTCGGCAACCTCAGCCTTAACGTCATCGCAGACTTTGTTGATTTCATCAGCTTCTGCCGGAGTAAGTTCAGCTTGGAGCATTGCATCACGAATAATCTCAATACGCTGGAGTTTTTCTTCAGTACCAACTTGACCTCTTTGCTGAAGGACTTGATAACCCTTACCAGCAGTAGCAAAGCCACCGGCCATTACCGCTTCCATTGGGCCACCGGCAGCAGCTTGAGACATTACGTTAGTCATCCATTTCTGGTCTCGGTCTGTAAATACCCAGTTCCAGAAGTTTTCACTGAATTGCTGTGAACCCTCTTCCAATACGCCACGACCATAAGCCTTGCTTCCACCTATAATAGTTGCTAAAACCCTACCGATTATAGCCTTTTTAGCACCTGCACCAGCACCTTTAAAAATAGCCAGCTTTTTGCCGAGTGTCCATTCTTCGATTATCGCCTCGGTCTGACCGGTAAGAAACGCCTGTGGCAATGCCCTCGATGGTGCAATATCTAACGCCCTTAATTCTGCATATTTGCGTCCCGTTATCGGTGCGGCCATACCCTGTACTCTTCCAAGCCAAGAGGCAAATCTGACTGTTCTTTGTCCAGCCCCCAAAGTTGTGGCGAGTCCGCCGGTAACCATACCACCTGCAACGCCTTCTAAAATCAAAGGCGTACTTTGTAAAACGCCCTGATAAATAGCAACCGGATGACTTAAATACTCAAAAGTAGTATCCCAAAAACCATCACCTTGTGCCTGTATAAATTCTTCTGGATGTTCACGATAATACTCTTCGACTCCGGCATACATCATTTCGCCCCAGTCATTGAGGTTTTCCGCCCATTCGACCTGACCGGCACTCCAGCCGGAACGAAGTTCACCTACCGCCCTCGACAATCCGGCAACTTCTGATACCATTCCCAGTCCAGCTTGACTATAAGCGTGTTTAGTTGCTTCACCAAAACCTTTATAATCTATTCCTTTGTTAAGACCAAAAGCGTTTCTGTCGGCTTTGAGTATCTTTTCTAATGCCGCAGAAGATGTTGTTTTGCCCCATAATTCTTTTGAGATGGTATCATAACGATTGTAAATATCACTAAAGTCCATATCATAAGCATTGGCTAAATAAAGAGATACAGCCAATTTATCTCTAAACTCTTTAGGATTTTCCTGTGATTCTATTAACGAAGTGAATCGCTCTCTATCTTCTGGGACAGGTTCATACCCAAGCGGAGTATTAGGCAATTTAGTTGCAAGAAAAGACTCTATGTGCTTATTATCTAATAGTGTATCGGTAAGATTCCGATGTAGTTGCTGCCTCTCTGCTATCGGGTCTCCAGCTTTATCCCAAACAGAATCACCGACATTTTCTTCGGCTTCTAACGTAGCTGTTTCATCCCAAACGCTCATTTAGGTTCTTTCCATCCATCTTTCTGTGCCATAGCCTTGGCTGTTTCCAAATCATCGTGCGCCCATTTTTTGTATATTCGTGCAATTTGAGGGGTAAGAACCTTGTTCGGACTCTGCCATTTGCGGATAAAATCTTCCGGTAATACACCACCCCAGTATTTATGGCGTCGTTCACCTATGCCTATATGTTCCCATTCAGCTTGAGCTTCTTTATTAAGACTTATTATAGCTTTTCTGTAATCTTGTGCAGAAAATACCCACGCTTCCCTTGAGAATATATTGTGAAAGACTTGATTCAGAAAATTACGACCTTCCATTTCCTCATAAGGCGCAAGAACTTCGCTTGTGTGTTTCCGTATCTCCTCCGGCGTTCTTGGTTTTTCCTTTAACCATTCCTCGTGTTCATCTATTATCTGGTCTCTTAAAAGACTGTTTTTGTATTCATCTTCTGAGCCAAGAACAGCATCTTCAATGAAATCAGGATGTTTAATTATTCCACCCTCAAAAGCATTAGTAATTCTTTTGACTGACCTTTTTGCTTCTGGGGCCATCAATGGAGAATCTTTTCTGGAGAGTTTGCGATGCCTCTCTATTAAATCAATTCCCTGGTCAAGAGTAAGCCCATAACCAACAACATCAATTATCTGTGATTCTTTCAGGTTTTTGGGGTCTTGCTCCATAATGGTACGGAAACTATTATATCTGGCAGGGTCGTAAACATTTATAAATGGGTCGCCTTTTCCCGCCTCAATCATCTTGTTTCTATCACCAAGTTTTGTATTCCAATAAAGTTTCAAATCATCGGGTAATTTCTCAATCGAACTTAAATCATTTATATCTTGCGAAAGGGTATCCATCGTTAATTTGTGTGTTTCATTAAGATATGCCTCTTGTGCAATAACAGTTTTATCTTTTGCAGCCCTTTGGTCTGCATCAATTTCGTCATCCAGACTCTCTTTTTGTTTACTATCTAACGAAGACGCCTCTAATACCTTTCTTGCTTCTTCGTAATCACCTTTCCGATATAGACCGACAATATAATTCTCTATATTCTTGTCTCTCTCGCTCGCTGCCCGCTTCGGCCCGATAAGGCCGTGCTTTTCTGCAATCTTTATCCACAAATCGGCTGTTTCTACATCACCGTTAGAGGCAGCTGCCTTTGCATTACTGAGAAATAACTCTTTTTGATATGCTTGATGCTTTGCATTGCCAGCTTCCTTAAAATCTGTATAACCATTAACAGACCACCTATTTACAAACGCCTGCTGCGTCTTAGGATTTTTGAAACCCTTAGCCAAATTCTTTATTTTTGCTTCGTAATCTTTGTATGTTGCATTAAGGAACTCTTCTTTTATTTTGTTGTCAATATTAAGAATCTTTGTACCATCGTAATAGTTTTTCGCATCACGAATATCTATGTTTGGTATAGTCGGGTCAAAATTAGCATAAGTACCCATTCCTTCTTTATGGGCGTCAAAAGCTCTTTTGTCAGCCTCTCCTGCGAATGCCTGGTCGTCTAATGCTTGTCTATGCTGAAGAGCCTGAAAGCCTGTATCAGCCGCACCTTTTAATGCTCCACCTGCCTGCTGTATTGCTCTAAACTCGGCATCACCTACGTTAGTCAATGCACCTATATCTTGCGCACGAACTAAACCCGTTTCTCTCGGCGGCGGCGTTGTAGCTGTATATCTTGGTAATTTCATAATTTTTTATTTTTTCCTTGACAATTTTTATTGTTTATAATACACTACTTATATGAACAACCAATTGTGGCTATTAAAAACTCGAATTTCCTTTCTCATCTATGACTACTTTAGAAAATGGCTTAAAAAATCCCACCACTCCAATATTATTATTGGCCAAGGAATCCCAGAAGAGTTTATCAATCAACTCAAGGATACAATTTATCACACTTGTCAAAAAGAATCTGGATTCAGTAGCTGTAATTCGTGGTAGCTTCATATTATTCCTGCCTGCTTAGCTTGAAATCCTGTTTGTGCCGCACCTTGGAGAATCGTACTGCCTGCACCAATAACAGCAGCCCTACCGAATCCAGCGGCTCTTGCCTTGGCTGCACTTGCCTTAGAAATATCTAATATGGACTGACTCTTGAAAGCTTGTACTCGTCTTTGTCCGGTCAGGCGGAGATTAACTTCTTCCTTGGCTAACTGTGCGGCATTATCCTCAGCAACTAACAGAGGCGAACCTTCCATCTCTACACCCGACGCACCTCTTATTGCCCTCAGTTTAGCTTGTAGCGACTTTGCTCTTCGCTTCTGTTGAGTTACCTCAAAGGCCGATGCTATTCTTTCTGCCTCAGCTTGCCTTTGGGCAACTTTAGCGTTGTATAAATTCCAAGCAGATTGAGCCTTGGCCTGCGACTGAGCCTGTTTGCCTGATTGATATTGACCATAAGCGGCTACGCCTACGCCTGCTATTGCCAATGCTATAAGAACTCCACCGGCCATTATTTTACCCTCTTAGAATAAATCATCCATTTCTTGCCCTCGTGCATCTTTTCTTCTGTCAAACTAAAACCTAAATATTCGACCATTCTCAAACTCTTCTTGAAACAACCCTGAATTGTCATATTCAATTGCTTGAACGGATAAGTCTCTTCGATAATCTTCAGGCCGTCCTTTATCCATCGCATAGTGTCAATCTTGTGCTTTAAGCAGTCCTTACTCAATCTCAACCAAAGTTCTCCTTGGTCTTTGTTATCCTCTACTGGATGAACTCCGCCTGAACCTATTATTTTTCCGTCTCTTATACCCGTTATAGCTAAACCGGAATCCTCAATTGCCTGAGCAAGTTCAGGGTCTTTTATCTCAGCTTTCGATAACGGTTCTATCGGTACGAACTTGCACAAATCAGTTTTTCTAAAAGGCCTCACATAAATTGTCATTTTTTACTTGACTCCATTATTGAATACGGTACAATAAGATAAGCCGACCACAGTATGTGCTGTAATCGGCTCTAAACACAGTTTTTTAATAAGGAAAAAACTATGTCTGAGCAAATCATAACAAAGCAATGTTCTAAATGCAAACAAATTCAACCGCTTTCGGAATTTAACAAAGACAAATACAAAAAAGATGGACTGTATTCTTCTTGCAGAAAATGCCAAAACATTTATCATCGAAAAGCGTTTCTTAAATGGCAAAAAACTGAAAAAGGAAAAAAGGCTATGGCGGAATACAGAGAGAGAAATCCGGTTAAAACTAAAGCAAGAAGAAGGGTAAATGACGCTATTAAGTGCAACCGAATGCTTCCCGCAACACACTTTAATTGTTTTTTCTGTGACGAGCCAGCCAAGCAATACCACCACCATAAAGGATATAAACCCCAATATCATTTTGATGTAATTCCTGTTTGTTTTATGTGTCATAGAATAAATCACCTTAAGTTGAACTCCACCATTATTGCAAGCAACGTAAGAGGTTCAGGGCTTTGTTGCCAAACAAAAACGTAACCATTCCGGTCATACCCAGGCGGAAACGTCTTTCTGTCTATGCCTGTTGTTTGACCAGAAAGAGAATAGGTTTCTAAAGTATCCGCATCTTTTCCTATAGAGAAATCACCACTCTTGTACCATTCGGCAATCACTTCACTTACCCGTTTCATTCTACCGTGAATAGTAGTCCCATCTAACCAACTTAGGGGCATTGTCCTTAACTGAACTGTATAAGGAAGCCCTATTTGAACTTGTTGATATACAGCACCCAAAGTTACCGTATTGCTCGAAACGGTCAAATCAGTAACAATAGTACCGTCAGCTAAAGCAACCACGCTTTCACCTTCAAGCCAGGTCAAATCACTTATTACATTTACATCCGTAGTATAAGTAGCGCCGCTATCAACGTAAAAAGCATCGCAAGGGTCGGAGCCAAAATCTCTCGGCTGGAATTGCTCGATATACCTTACTGTACCGCTATTTATATACCTTTCAACGACAACCCAAACCTCGTCTTCAGGGTCGCCGGATATTCTGGCTACAGATTCAAAATCAGAATCGGCTGTACTGTCAGTGGTAATCATTCTCGACCAGGCAGTGATATTTTCTTTTCTCTCATACGAAAATATAGGAAGTTCGCCATCGTCTCTCACACACCACAAGATTGAATCCGGTATCTGCTGAAATGCCGTATCGACAATCCCGTCTCCTGTAACTTCCTTAGCTAAAATGGTCATATCCGGTGCAACATAAGAATCAATTTCCCAGTTATAGGCAAGTTCCCGCATCTTCTCTGCGCCACGCTGGAAGAACAAAACACTCTCATTGGCAATAACTGCCTGTAAGTTAGCACTGCCATAGGTTGAGTGTTGTTTAGCTATTACATTAGATGGGGTTAAGGGTTCGTCTGTACCGCCGGCAATAGTCCATTCGGCACCAGAAGTTCCTATTAAGAGTTTGTCCTTACCTATCAGCCATTCAATAACATTGACCTGTCTCGAAGAGAGTGTGAAAATCACAGCTTCATCATCGTCGGCGCCAGCGGTCATATTTTCATAATCACTTGTAACCGAACCCCAAAGAGTATCTGGCTGTGCAGTATTCCCGCCAAAGAATAATCTATCTTCAAAGAATGTCACCGTCTGCGGCCAGCCACGATAATTACTCCACGAACCTTCTGACCATTTATGAGTGGTATTAGTAGAGCCGAGAGTTTTCAAGACAGTTGCAGTAGCAGAGGTTGTGCTTGCAATCGCTGTGATTTTTACAATACCAACAACCTCTGTCTGGTCAGTAGTAAAATATGCCGTAGGGGCTCCGCTTGTATCGTCAGCAAAAACAAATCTGTAATCAGCATCACCATCATCCTCGGTGCCAGAAGTAGTGACATTGCGAGCAGTAGTAACACCCTTAAATTGTAATACAGTTTCCCATCCCGAATCAGTCGCACTTGCACCTATTGTGTAATTTCTCTGGACTTCAACTACTCCGAGCCACGTTCCACCTGTAACTAAATCCCATTCTGCGCCTTCATAAAGCGTTCCACAAGAAAACCAACTAACACCTTCAACTTGACCTGCGTCTATATCGTCCTCTAAAACATCATAAAATGTCAAAGTATCAAGTGGGTGTACCAGTTTGAACAATGCTCCCGTCTGACTCTTTGATGTTGTAGCAGAACCACTTGGTTCGTGCCCTGCTGTCGTACCATCCACAAAAGGAGCGCCTCCGGTAGCTGTAAGAGTTACTGAGCCTGTTGTTGCTGATGCAACTATTTTTGCACTGGTATCATCATTTTGAGTTCTGAACGGGCCATTCTCAGCACCGAAAACATCTAAAGACCATATTGAATTTGCTAATCTCGATAATTTTCTTGTTTCATAATCTGGATGAGTTATGAATAATACATCCGCAGACTGCTCAAACTTCAACTCAAACAAATCTGCCGTCAAATAAGGTGTTACAATTTCATACACTGTTGTAGTAGACGCACCGGCAATAGAAGCTATCTCCGAATGAGTCAGTTCTTTATCAAAAATTGCAATATTATCGAGAGAGCCTTCCCAGTCTAAAGCCTCTGTGTCAAAGCCAGCTATAATGAGGTCATCTCCGAGATTTTCCATTGCGACATAACCAGATTCATTGTGTGTAATAGTAGTATCAATCTCTACCCAGTCCAGATAAAATCTTACCCCAAGTCCTGCACCAGATTCTCCCGCTGCCGGAGAAGCGCTATATACCCCACTATAAGTCACTACGAGAAAATGCCAGTTCGTATCCAGCGTGGAAACACTGTCTACTCTAAACTTCTTGTTAGCGCTCTCATCTGTACATTGAAATTCAATTTTATCAGTTGTATCAACGCCAATGTACCACTCTTCAGCAGCACCATCGCCCTTACTTACAATTAGGTCCAGTCCTGAACCATCGTACTTAATCCAAGCCATAACGGAAAACGGAACTGATATAAAGGTAAAATCACTATGGTCGGCAACCGTAATTATCTCCTCGTTGCCCATCAAAAAGGCCGAGTTTGCTGTTCCTTCAGAGTTGGTAGTTGAGTAAGTATTTGTGAAAGAGTCTGCTGTTCCATCGTGGTCGCCGGCATCTCCTGTATCATTTACGGTCGTGTTGGCAGCATTATCATTGCACTTCCATTGAGCAACTACGTTAGCGCCAAAATCGGTCAAATCTTCAGAGTTTATCGGCTCATATACCACAGCACTGCTTGTAAAGAACCTCATATACTGATTGCCGACTTCTATGATATAAGATTGCTCGGTAGAATATTCAAAGGGGATAATCCGTGTAGCAAGCGAAGAAGTTTTAACTTCTGCTATGTATTTCGTACCAGGCCTCTTCTGCGCCCCACCCTGCGGTAACGGAATCATATTCTCCATTATAGAACAGCCGGAGTGATACTTAGCCAAGTCCTCTCTTGCAACTAAGTACGGCCCTAACTCGCCAGCGTTAAAACTTAAAAACGCACGATACGGATTATCCTGAGCAAGTACTGTCGAACATAATAGAAAGAATATAATAATCTTCTTAGTCATAATATCCTCTCCTTGTTCGCCTTGAAGTTAAAAGGGTTCTTGTTGTCACTGACATTATGCCGCTTTCCTGTGCATCAAATGTTCTGGCCAGACTGAGATAGCCTGTAACTGTCTTACTTCCATACAGCATAGCTTGAAGGGTAAGCGAAGCGTTCTCGTTCTGTTTTATCGGCGCACTTATCATTCTGGCAAGGTTAATAACCAAACACTGTCTTGCCGAGATAGGCCACGCATCAACATCTGTTCTTTGATAGACGTATTCAACTTTCAGAATCTCGTAGTCACCACTTTGCGATGTCCAATACGTTGCCTCGATAGCACCAGTTCCTGGTTCATCGTCTGTATCGCCTGATGTGTGAGCTACAATACATACATAAGTAACATCGTCATTCGATACATATTGACCCACAAGGTAATCGGTGGCGGTCTCCCAGTCAGAAGCGGCAGTGCCTTCGTTAGTAAGTATTAGGCCAGCCTTTACCTCCCATAGAGCGTCAGGTGCTTCCTCTATCCCCCAAACCTTAATACAGTCGGTCGGCTTAGTGAAAGCATTGTCCCACTTGAACAGTGGGTCGGTAGTCTGTACTGCATAGGCGTGCTTAGTAGCGAAATTCCATCTATGAGCAGCAAGTATCTCGTCTCTGGCATCGTCAAAGAATGTCGTAACGTAGGTATGATTTTGAGAAGAACCATTCAATACTATTTCGTCTGCACCCAACATACCTAATGATTGGTTGCTGACTGCGATGTTCGCAGCATTTTCGGTCATACTCATTTTATTTTTTTCCTAAAATTTATCTTGATTTAGTTTGATAATCATATATAATAAAACAAGCCGCACACAGGACTGGCCTGTGAACGGCTCTAAACACAGTTTTTTGTAAAGGAAAAAACCATGTCTGAACCAATCATAACAAAGCGATGTCCTAAATGCAAAGAAGTTAAACCGCTTTCGGATTTTTATAAAGACCGCTCCAAAAAAACCGGCAAAGGTTGTTATTGTAAAATATGTAATAATAATCGCTCGAATCAATATCAAACTAAAGCTTACAGAAAACATTATCAACAAACGGAAAAGGGCAAAGTTGCTTGCTGTTCGGCTTCTCGACATTATCGTATTAACAACCCTAAAAAAGCAAGAGCGAGAAATGCTATTAGCCGCGCCGTAGTTGCTGGTAGATTGCCCAAAATCAAAACACTTCAATGCTATCTGTGCTTTAAGCCTGCACAGCATTATCATCATTATTTGGGGTATGAACCCGAACACTGGCTTGATGTTCTTCCTGTTTGTGCAAAATGCCATAAAGAAATTCCTTAGTTCGCTGATACCGTTACCAACGCACCAGATTCGAGTTTCCGGTAAGACATATACCACACAATCGCACCTGTCGTTCCTGATGCAGTATTCAATTCAATTTCACCTGGAGAACAGAACCAGCTTAAAGTCTGTCCTGCACCTACATTAGCCGTAATATCAATCACGCCCTCGTCAATAGCGTTGCTAATTCTGAGAACATCACCTACGCCCAGAGCATCGATATTAACTGTCGTAGTAAATTCTCGGTCGTAATCAGAACTGGTAGTTGCATCAAGCTGTATTAAAGTATTGCCAGGACTTCCTGCGGCTACGGTGCATTCACCAAATAAAGATATAATCTCAACTCGCCCGCCCGTTACAGTGAACATCTGGTCGGTCGTTCCCGCCAAAGTCGATGTCATAACAATCGTCCGAACATCCTGGTCATAAGACCTCTTGACGGCAAAGGCGGGAGTTAGTGCGTAAGCAATAACCATACAGACCATAAGAAGTAATACGGCTACGATAATTTTCCCTGCGTTCTTTTTCATTTTGCTCCTTTCAAAATAAGGGAAAGGGGCTTTCGCCCCTAACCCATTAAAACTTTACATTGGTGTTACTGTAACGCCTTGTGCCAGTGGTATAAATGTCATATACCACAAGACATTTCCTGTATGCGGACTCGCGGTGGCAGTAAGTGTAATTACACCGGGCGAACAATACCAGTGCGTCATTGTTCCAGCCGAACCACCATCTGCTCCGGTACAGGGAGTTAAAACTGATTCGGTTGCCGTGGCATCGAATACATACCTATCGCCGTCTAAATCACCAGTAACTTCTACCCCAGTTGTAAAGTCGTGGTTAAAGGTATTGGTAGCAACAAGACCAATTTCAACGGTATTAGCTTGTGTCTGTGATACCGTAGTGATTTCACCTACAAGAGATGTAATCAGTATTGGCCCACCAGCAACAGTGAACATATCATCAGTAACCAGCGTCGAAGTCATACTAACTACATACGTCTGGCCGGGAATATAACCGATTGATACGGCTGTATTCGCAGTACCTTGAAGCTCAGTATAGGTATTACCAGAGAGGTAACAGTCAGCGGCAACGATAGCCAAATCAGGAGTTGCGACATTCGTAACAACGAAATTATCCTGAATCCAACCGGTAGTTGTCGCAAAAAGCGTTATGCCAGGTGTAGTATCCAAAGTGCTTGCAGCATCGCCAATGTAACCACAGAGAATCCGGTTGTCTCTAATTGTAATGAAGTTAGCAGCGGTAGTCTTATTCTCAATATGGGCAACGGCAATATCACCGGAGAACTCATTGTCGTATATCTGCAAAAAATGAGCATCCTCAAAGCCGATAGACGATTGTGGGCCTGAATTAGCACCTATGTCACCTTCAAACCTGTTGCGCCTGATTATACCGTTATTTGCAGCAGTTCCGTGAATGTAGATTGTATCAATAAACTCATCTGTGCCTGTACTCTCATTCTTAAAGACACAATCTTCGATAATGTAATCGGTACATCCATCTTCTACGACAATAGCAATTGCTACCGCAGTAACAGTGGCAATGAACTTGATGTTTCTAATCGTACAGCCATCACCGCCAGCGCCCATGATAACGGTATCCGTAGTTCCATCGTAGGTAATCGTAGTCATAGCATCACCCTTGCCCAAACCAATAAGGGTAATACCGTCTTTGGCAAGGTCAAAAGTACCAGCACTCGCCGTTTCAGCATGATATGGAGCGCAGACAATGTAGTCTCCATTGTTTGCAGCAGCATGAACCTGAGCAAGCTCTATGGTTATGTCTGCGTTAGTCCAATCAGCTGCAGTTCCAGAACCAGTTGCATCCTTATCAACATACCATACATTACCGCCCGACAGAGCAGCTAACGCCAATACGTCAGAACTGAGTATCTCAAGTGCATCAGTGTCTGTCTGCACCGATGCTACCGCTGTGGCTAAATTGCTTCGACCAACCTTAGTTGCAAGAGCAGGAGCACAAAGCAGTAAAACTAAACAAATTGTAAGTAACTTTTTCATTTTTTGTACTCCTTTCTTTATTCTATGGTTAAGTCAATAATCGCATAATCGCCTTCAGCAACAGGCGCTTTCGCACAATAACCAATCATTACTTCGCCTTCGTCATCAGTTGAGGCATTGTCTGGTAAAGATGCGTGTCCAGCCGTAGTCTGACCAGCGGTTACTCTGTCGCCAATAATAATAGTATCCGTAGCTCCCATTTCAACGGGGCAATAGCCTCTTACCTGCCCCCAGAAGAAATAACTGGCTGTTATTGCTGTCATAGTAACGCCAGTACACGGGCCAGTTGGGTCAGTCGGGAACACAATCACATCTTTGTACTTGTTTTTCCACAATGTAACATCAGATGCAGCTACTATTGCGGTACGAATACCACCTGCGTCAGCAATCTCAATTATGGTGTCATATCCCGATGGGCCAACAGTATTCGCTACGCTAACCTTGTTGTCCTTGATGAGATACATATTGCCTTCACCTGTACCATCTGGGACATACACATAACCGTCAATGAGGTCGTGGACAGCAAAAGCGGTATCACTAACCACCGTTATTACCTTGTCTTTATCAACCCAAACGTCAGGGGTGTTGGTCTGCGCGGTGTATGTCCAGGTTGTCGTTTCAGCGGCAGCCTGAACAATATTAGCTATAACAAGAGCATTGCCAGCCTCTTCTTGATACCGCCACAAACGACCATCACGAGACTCGGCAATAGCGCCTAACGGAAAATACTTAATCGCCGTTGGATGCCAAATGTCTCGGTCTGCAAGTAAACTTTCAGCCTTGATACGCCATTGACTGTTGTTGGGCACATCTTGTGAACCCCAAAATAAATTGTCATAACTCATAATGAGTCTCCTTTTTCTAAGCGGGAAACACCCGCAAAAATTAAATTACTGACATTCGATTTTAACGACTTTGCATTCATCGAATCTCATTGCGCCCATGTTCATGCGAACGTATACACGCTGGCCATAAGACCTTGTAGATTCCTCGGTAATCTTAATAGTCAAAGCATCTGCTATACCAAGAATCATCCCATCTTGTGCCCATGCCCAGCATTCAAATACATCTGTATCGCCGTCAACATCGTTACTCGAACCCTTAACAACCAGCGGGTCAACTATCCAGTTAATGCCCATCCAGTTTTTGAGAACTCGACCGGCAGGAAGCGGTTTCTGATTGTTGTAGTCGATATTGACATACTCTTCCTGACCAAAGAGATTTGTCCCCTGACGTGGTGAAATTGCGCACCAGATAGGTATATTCGGACTTACTTCGTTGTTGGCAAAGTATTCCAGAATAAGCTCTATCTTTTCGGTTGTCATACCGGTATCAGAAGCCGAAGCGTTGCCAACTGGGGTGTCATGCGCAATAGTACGACCAGTATTAAGGCCGGTGTACTTCACATTGCCATCCTGATTCGCCCATGTAATCGTACTGCTGTTTCGGCGACCGGAACCAACTGCGGCCTCAAACGCATCGAAGATAATTATATCTTTCTTGCGCTGAACTGCGTTCTTGAACGATGTGACAAAATCGCCCGTTGGTGACAATTTAATGTCAAGGTCGTCGTCTATGTCAAATAATACAGAGTTATGGTACGGAGTTGTGTCAACCCAACGCCTCTGTGTGCTTGGGTCTATCTCAGGCGTTTCGGGATTCCTGCCGGTCTTTTCCTGCAATTCAAACTCGGACATCATGTCAAACGCTTTGTCCTCATTCGACATAAGGTCGGTTTCAATCCTTACCGCCTGTCCGAACCGAGATTCGTCTTTCTGGCATTCCAAATATAGGTCATCATGGAACTTAGACGTGAACCAAGTTGGAATACCTCCTGTCATGTTAATCTTTGAACTCATGTTTTGTTCCTTTCCAAAAAACAGTTAAAACTAATTAAGTTTACGCTTTCGGAAAGGGAGTCCAAAGATTGGGGCTTTCCTGTTACCTTTTTCGCCGTACTGGGGCGGTGCCGCTTTAGCACAAAGCACAGGGCGCTTAGCGATTCATCGCATAGCGGGAATCTGAAATATACAAGCCTACACTGGCTTTTTTTGGTATAGAACCTTGAGTCTTTGCTCAATGTCTTTGAATTTTACATCTCCTTTGAAATTAACGGGATTATCTTTTCTTATTGTATCTTGCTGGGTACGGAGTTCGGTTATCTGGGAGTTTATCGAATCTAACGATAACGGCCCTGTATCGCCGCCGCCCTTACGACCAGCTTCGCCCATCTTCTGCTTCATGTTGTCCATTATCATAGTTAGCCACGGAGATTGCTTTAATTGCGGAGCTTCTTCAAATAGTTTTTCCAACGGATTTATCATCTCTCCGTCTTGGCCCTTGACTTCGATTTCGCCATACTTCTGAAGATGCTCTAAAGCACCTGCGGTTCGGTCATCAGTTCCGTCAAGCCACATTCCTTTGAGTATAGTCATGCCTTTTTCTTTGGCCGCTGTTTGCTGCTCCCCAAAAGATGTATTGAAAGCATCAATATCGCCAACCATATTAGTGTGATAGAAGTCCAAAGCATCCTTGAAGTCTTCTTGGCTCCAGTTCTTCTTATGCGCAAACTCCCTGAACGCCGCCATCTTAATGTCGTTAAGTGGTTCGAGTTTCACTGCGTGTTCGTCTGACAGCGAATACTCATACAAGTCCTGCGTATCTGGTCTACCATGCGCTTTAGACCAAGCAGTTCTGACCTCATCAGAAGAAGTTTCTGACGGTATCTCTACCAAAGTGTCGGGGTTTTTACCAAACTTTTTCTTCGTAGCGACGAGTCCGTTGGCAAGGTCAGTCACATTCTTGTACCGTGACAGTGTAGCTTCATTCTCTTTGAATGATTCACCTTGCGCCCAATTCTCAGTAAATACACCATCAGAACCTACGAAGCCAGCATCGCCGCCGCCACCTCCGCCTCCTTCACCTTCAAATACTCGGCAAAGCCCTCCCTTGAGTATCGTATATCTGTCCAATCTATTTAACATTCTCTTTCTCCTTTATTTCCGCTTCAATCTGTTCACGTTTCTTGCCGTAAGTCTGTATGCCGAGTTCTTTGGCTTTGACTTTGAGTAATTGCCATTCGTTCAGTGGATTAGTTACCGTTGCTGTCGCTTCTGTATCTACAGCCGCTACCATCTTGCTTGTTACCGCTAACGCTTCTTCGTAATCCCAATCGCCAGGTATCGGCTTACGATTAGCCCTGAATCCAGCCTGTTTCAGTTCTTCCTCGTTCATCTCATTTTTAGACCAGTTCAACTTCTCCGGCTCGAACCTGCGGGCATACTTACTTGGAACATTCCTTTTATAGTCCTCAAGTGAAGCTGGCTTTGCTTTCTTTGTCACCTCTACAACCGCAGCTTGTTCCTCCGCCGATTTCACATACGGTTCCAAACCGTCCGCTTTACGGCATTTGCCTGAACAATATTCAGGGTCATACTGGTCACTGGTCTTGTCGTGTTTTAATTTCGCATCACATTTTCTACATAATTCTCGATTACTCATTCTCTTTCTCCATTTCTTGTTTTGCTTTTTTAATATCTCGTTCCATCATATTTCGCAGGATAATCGAAACAGCTCTTTTCCCTGCATTGTACGCACTTTGATACGGGTCTGGGTGAAAGGTATCGTTATTGTACCCAGTTATACCGTCGATTGCTTTTAAGCCAAGTTCACCGTCGTTTCCACTGAACAATTTCTGTATGCGAACAGTTTGCTCTATTGCAAATTCGTAAACTTCTCGCTTAGCATCTTTTTCTTCTCTACTTAAACTCTTAAAGTGTTCCATTTGCCATTATCTCCTGTGTTGGAGACCCGTCTTCCGGTTTTGTACTCCCCGTCTTAGCCGCCTTAGCAAGTTCGAGTGCAGCCTCTAACTTTTGCCGTGCCTGTTCTTTTGCGGCTCTGTCAGTTTGTATTTGTTTAACTTCATCCAAACTTCTCAGCCACGTAGCAGGAACGCCGTTGTTCCTTGCCGAGTCTCTAAACGCTACTGAAATGTTAATATGGTCAAGCCATTCGAATATATTCATGCCCGCTAATGGCTCCCACTCTAATAGAGTTTTAGTCAACCCCTCGGTTTCAATCGTTCTTAATGCAAGAGCAAGTCTGCCGAGGTACATTATACTGAACTCTTTTTCTTTCAATTCCTCTGGCATTTCAGGTAATTTGTCCTTCTGCCTACTCAAAATGCCTATCACGCGATGTATCATCGGGTTGAATAATCCGCTTTGAAGCCTGCCAATTATCGGGGTGAGGAACCTTAGCTTCTGTTCAACTCTCGCCATAATCTCAGTGGCTGTCATATTCTGCTTATCAATCAGTGGGTCGAACATATCAACAAAGTATCCTTTTTGGATTTCCTTTTGGGTCTCACTGACTGCGTTATTTATCTCAGAAAGATTTCCCTTAAACTCCCACCATTCAGGTTTCTCGTCACGGTAAAAGACTACGCCGCCCGGCTTAGTGGTCAACGGCCATACCGAACCATCGTCTTTTACGAGCATTGTCGGGTCAACCATCTTGTCCCAACCCTTAATCCTGATTCTCTTGAGTTCGTTGGCCATTCTAATATCAGGTAGTTTCTTCATTGTTGGACTACGGCCATAATCTTCGAGCGAGTCTTTATCGAATACACTTACTTGATAAGGAAATTCTTCGTATCCGCTTTCGGAGTTATTTACAAACTCTGATTCATCTCTTGAGATATAAAGACTTGACCACGGCATATTCAATGGGTCATCGGCGTTAGGGTCACGGTCTTCTCTGGGTTCTACGACGTGGATAAACTCAAACTTCTTGTCTCGGTTACTTAAATTGTTATATGCCGTTTGTATTTTATCGCCGAGATTTTCTAACTTAAACTCCTGAACTGCCTGCCGAGCAGAGAACTTGAACCTCCTATATACTGTATCTACCTCTCTGTCCGAGTTCCTGATAACGTAAATGTCCCGCATGAAGTAATTTATAAATACAATAACTGTCTTCTTGCCCTTTTCTTCGTACAGACATCCCGTACCAAAACAACCTAAAGATTTAAGATACTCAAAAAATGCCTCCCTGAACGTACTGCTAATAAGACGCTTATGAATTGTTTTAGTAGTCGCATCAAGCCATTGTTTTACGTTATCATTTTCTGCAAGTTCCTCGTCGTCAACTTCAAGAACAAACGCACGAGTCTCTGTCGGGAACATAAACGAATACAGCCCAGACGCTAACTGGATATTAGACTCCTCTGCCGTGGTATCGAATAAGTCCGTCAAAACTTCACCAGAAGAACGCTCAGAGATTATCTGACTGTTCTGGGGCATAGCGTAATCTGCACAATCCTGATACTGTTCATCGAAATTAGAACGGTCGGTCTCAAGTCGCTTCATACGCTCAATATGTTCTTTTGCACCGTTAGCCATAGTCTATCCAGTCGTAGTTTTCAGAATGTCACTCTGTTGGCGACGAGAATTTAACAATCCGGCAAATATCGTAGATTGCCTGCCACCACGCCCAGCCCGTTTCCTGACTTTCTTCTTGGCCTCTTCCTCTTCACGACCAAGAATTGGCTGTGGAGTAGGGTCTGGTTCTACTGGCACTTGCACCTTCGGCCTCTTTGAACCTGTCATAATTTATCCCTTCTTTTCAAGTTTCTTAATCCGAGCTTTCAAACTTGTAATATCATTAGCAATAGTTAGAAGTTCGCTTGGAGTTATTCCGGCAGAGCCGACATTACCTTTCTCGCCCCTATCACCCCTAATGCTCTTGCCAGCCAGACCTTTGTCGCCTTGGTTACCAATGTCACCTTTGTCACCCTTTGTTCCCTGATAACCTATAAGGCCAGCATCTCCTCTTTCGCCCTTGTCGCCTCTATCACCCTTAGCACCTCTTGTGCCTGTGGCGTCTTCACCCTTCTCACCCTTTTCACCTTGCTCGCCTATTGCACCCTTGTCACTCTTATCGCCTTTGTCACCTTTCGGCCCTCGTTCACCAGTAGAACCCATCGGGCCAGAAGGGCCGGCCCAACCACCACCAGATTCGCCTCTATCGCCCTTCGGGCCTCTTGGCCCAGCAATCCCTTCATCGCCCTGAGCCAAGACACTTAGCGGCCCGCCACCTTCGCCGGTAAGGAATAAACCGCCCCGCTTAACGACTATGCGGCTTATCAACTTAACGGCCAAATCTTCTTTTAATATTTGCTCTTCTGTCTTTTTGCTTTTCTGTACCATAATATCCTCAACCGTTTTTAAGCCACGTTAATCCTTCTTTTCTGTATTCTCCGTGTCCCACTATTGTGGGAGTATCATTTAGAACAATCACATCGTCTCCATCCTGAACTGTGGAAGATTCAGCAATATACCGTCTCGAACCTGCTGGCGATTCCGGCAAACTCGTACCAACTTCTCTTTCAACGTCCGCAGGTGAATAAACACCAAACGTCAAAGTCTCACCAGTTGTCCAACCGAAGTTAATTTTTGCCATTAAACTTTCCTGTAATCCACGCCTAAAAGCGTTGAATCCAAATCGCTCGCTATTACTAAAATCCTGCTGTTTGCGTGAGTATTAAGAACATAACTCGCAAATGTATTGTTAGCAGGACTTACCTCATTGTTTCGGGTCAACCACGCCTTGTTAGCGGGTGTAATCGTATCGTGAAAATGATAACTACCGTAATCCTGCGTACCGACAATGATAGTATTCTGTGCAAAATGACGATAATGGTCTTCACCCGCCTCGGCGTATAACTGGACTATGTCGTCAATATTTGCAGCACCGTCACTATAGTACCTTATCTCCATAGCCATCCAGCCCTGCGGTATCTCTATAATGACTTTCTTGGCGTCAGCTAAAAGCTCTACAGCAGCGTGAGTAAGTGCAGTTGCACCTAACAAGGCTTGCTGAGACGTTATCGTCCCGCCAGTCCGCCAGTAATATTGTTTCAGATAGCTTTCTTTCTCTCCAGCCCTCATTTAGTTTCCTCTACGTACTCGATTATCTGCTTAACTAACTCAACATTATTTTCTATTCTTCCAACAAAATAATTACAGCCAACACACAACAATGTTCTCACTTTGCCAGTTTTGTGATTATGGTCAACACAAAGCGCATTTTCAAATTCTGATTGGTGTTTTCCACAGATAGCACAACGCCCTTTTTGCGACTCGAACATATCATCCCACTCTTCTATGGTTATCCCGTACGTCTTCTTTAAGTGGAGTTTTCTCATCACCTTTGGAATGGTATCTGGATTTTTCTTTTTATATTCCCTCGTATATTCCCTATGCGACTTATTACTACATTCACGACACATTGTTCTTAGGCCATCAGAATTAGATGTTTTTCTCTGAAATTCTGTTTCTGGCTTCAACTCGCCGCATTTAGTACAAGACTTCTTCATCTTCTTTCTCCGAGTCTGTAGGTCATATCCTGCTGAGTTTCTTTCTTCCTGTTTCTGTGAACCTCTGGTAAACCAACTTTCTTACAGGCAAGGTAAAAGAAATTCACCGCATTACGATAGTGGTCTTGCTTGTCACCTATCTTTTTGTAGTGGTATGATATGCTGCCACGATTATCGGTCTCCAGGAACTTAGCTCTCATACACATTTGGTGTGCGAATATCTTGACCTCTTCGCACTCTCTCGGAATTAACATCCTGCCAGGATTGACTACCATTTGATGAGACTCGTCAAATATGTCAGTCATATTCACCTTCACAATGTTGTCCGTACCCCAGAGGTCGAAAGTCTTCAGGTGATGCTGGACGTAACATGGATAAACCGTATTGCCGTACTTGGCTTCTGTCTTGGCGAACTCCCTTATTTTGTGACTTTCCGGCATTGCATCGCCAACAGTTGATTTAACGTGGAATCTCTGGATAAGGTCGTGAAGTGCCTTCCAATCGGGAACACGGGCAAGTTTAACTATCCTGTACCTGTCATTGCCTATTCTATGACCTATGACAACGTGAATAAGCGGATAACCTACATCAAAACCCATCGCGCATGGGCCATCGTGTGAATATCTCATCTGGTCTTGTGTGCAGCACTGATAGACCTCAGTTTCCCTTAATACATCCTCGGCACGGGCAAAAGCCTTTCCTAAAACCGTCCTCTGAAATTCCGCCTCCGTAGTACGAAATTCTATAGGGTTGTCATACTCTTTCAGAACGTGAGCCAAGTCTCTATTGGGATTAAGCAATTGACTTGGCCAATAACCTACTGTGTCCTTAGAAGGTGAATCCATCTGCCACGACCCATTGTTTCGGTCAATCTCCCTACCACAATGAATACAAGCAGAATAACCAATACCATCATTATCAACTTTAATACAGTTGGGAAACTCAGTCTCCAAACAAGTGAACTTCCGACAATGTTCACATTTAATCTGCCAGCGTCTCATATCCGACAGACCATAAAGTAGGTCAACGCCGGAATCAGGAATTTTGGGGGAACCCATATCAGTCCTGCGATTTATTGAAGAGTTTCCCAGTCTCTGACCAACCTGATTTGCCATCACTTCGTCACAAACATCATATTCGTCTATAATTATCCAGTCCGCAGGGGTTGACCTTACATTCGCTGAATCCTTTTCCTGCCCACCTATCCTTACGGTAGCCGAAAGACCCTCAAAGTTGATAGTTACTTTGCCGATACGTCGGGTTCCTACCGCATTTATATCATTGCAGTATTTCCCAATACTATCATAATTATCTTTCAAAAAAGGTTTATATCTGGCACCGGAGAACTTCTCGATTGCCTTACCAGACGGGAAGAATACTATGACACCCTGTGGGTAGAGGTTATATAAAGCACCATGGGCAGTTTCTATAGCCTTAATCATGGATATACCTATTTGAGTACCCTTCTTTATTACCTCGTCGTACTTAACCTTACCATCATCAGTTACAGGACGCATCATCTCCAATTGATACTTGCGGCCTTTAAGAGTAAAGGGCCGACCATCTATCAGAACATTATTGAGCATAGCCCAGTAAGGGGCATCGGCCGAAGCAGTCTGCTCAGGTGTCAATTCTTCTTGTTCTGGGGTTAATTCCATAATTTCCCTGTGGGCACAAAAAAAGACGGCAAGTAAAGTGGGTAAGCACTTACCTGCCGCCTTTGATTGTTCTTGCGTCGCCTTCGCTCCGTCGAACTACAGCGAACCCATATTTAAGGAGGAGATTATATCCTCGTTATTTAGCTATCAATGTACCTTTCTTTATGTCCTTCATCTTCCTCTTATAACTGACCCGTGCCTGAGTGCAAGCCACATCACTTGTAAAAGCACCAATAATGATATTATCAATTTTTTCTTGGAACTCTTTCCTACTAAATACAAACCTAAACCACTCACCCAAACTCATTGTAGACCGCCTCTTACTACCCTTGTTCATTACTTACCTATCTTAACATATCTTCCGTACTAATCACACTACAACCGTATATCGCCACGTCCGCAAGATGCCTTGTAACAGCAGGCCAATTTATCCTTGCGTTGACACGCCAACTATAAAATCGTAGCTGATGGCTCGCCTTTTTGTATTGCTGACGATTCATACCACGCACGACCTCATCCGGTAACTGTAATTGAAAATATCTTTTACTCATTATCCGACTCCTTCACCTCTATCAAATCTTCGCCAGACTCTATCTTACCCAACATCCGAAAATGAGCTTCGTATAAATCACGCATATTAACACGACGGGCTCGCTCATTCAAATACTTCACAAATTCGGCGAATTGAACAGCCGCCTTCGTAGCAACCGCAGGGTTTGGATTACCCAAAAAAACCTTGCAATTGTTAAAAGCTATCTTTGTGTCCGCCATCGCTATTGGCTGAGCCTGAGATAACTGCTTCTTTATTCGGCGAATACTATTACCCATAAACTGCCTATCTTAACTTAACTGCAAAATAATAAAAAATTCTGTGTCGAGTAGGTACTTATACCGCGAATTTGTCAAAAACCCTATCAAAATCATGCTTTAATGACCTCTGCAGCTTGCTTGGCTTCCTGAAACTACCAAAAAACCTGTTGTTATCGTTTCTTGAAGACTCCTGGCAAAGAATTGATAAAATAGCAAGAGATAATCCTAACTCCTCCTTAGTATTAAGATTGGCTACGTTTAATTGTTCCATAAATTATACTCCTACATATATTTGACCTGAGTAGGTACTTACTCACGTTTTTCCCAATAATGTAATGACATATGGCAATTAGCACACAATAAATCACATTTGGCTATTTCGGCTTTAACCTCATCTAATGGCCGTGTTTTTACCTCACTAATAGTAAAAGACTTTTCGTTAGGTTCTCTATGATGAAACATAAGAACTTCGGGTTGTTGCTCGCCACAATAAATACAACAACTATGTTCCTTATATGCCCATATATACTTTTGATTTTCAACCTTCCTGCTAATTCGTATCTTCTTGGGCTTGGAAGACTTCAACTGATGATTCTTATACCCACAAGAAACAGAACAGCAAACTTTCGTTTTAGAATGAGTCTCAAACCCAGAACCGCACATAACACAAACCTTAGCAATCTTCTGCTTGGGAGTATATTTAACAGGATGCAAGCAGCGATATTTCAAGGCGTGGCTGTTAGCTTTTACAGGATTAGCTTTCCTCCAAGCCTCTTTACGCTCTAAACTACACTTCTTACAAGAACCAGATAAACCACAAGACTGAGACGAATCACTGTGGAAATACTCCGTGGTAGCAGAAAAATGCCTATCACAAGACCAACAATGCTTTAATTCAAGAGTGGTTACGTCCATTATAGCTTTCAAAAATAAAAATTATATATGTCCGACTATGGTAGTATCTTTATGTTCTCTTGTCAATCCTTTCCCGATGGGTGGGGGGTCTGAATTAAAAGGAGTCTCTTATTCATATCATTAGCCTCCAACACCAACATAGCCTGGATTGCCTGTGGAATGATACCTGTTAGGGAATAGATGTTGATACTCAATGGCTGCGGCTGTCCGCTTCTGCTTCTCCTCATTACTCTCACTCCTCCAGTTAATATTGTCTTGCACATCCGGCGGCAGGTCTGCGAAGCACTTGATGTCCTTGCCTCGCTTGGGTATTACATCAGGATTAACATCAGCCGGATTAACAGGTAGATTAACACCCTCAGCCTCGACTTTGGCCATCTTGGTTAATCCTGGTGCGTTTTCTAAGCCCTCCTTAGAGCTTGGTAATGCACTAACCTTGTTTTTGGCCCTTAAATCCCGCATAGCCTGCTTACTGGCTTCTCTCTGCTTGTCCTTGTCCAAATATGCCATTCTAAGCCCCTTCCCTTATCCTTATGGTCTTAGCCTCGCCTGATTCCTCATCTGTACGCATCTTGGCCACCTTCTCAGCTACTTTACGCCGCTCAGCGTCCATTCTGGCCTTTCTCGCAGCCTCAGCCTCAGCGTTTGGAGCTAATTCACGGTGATAACCAAGCATTTCGTTCATCTCACGGATAGCAGACACCATCGCAGAGGGGTTTTTAAGGGCTTGGGCAAGCTCCTGGGCCGCTCTTAAAGCATTTAGCTGCATTGTCCGGGTTATATTCGTTTTCCTATCATCTTCGGCCTTCAATGCTTCAAAATAGGCTATTACTTTAACATTTTTGGTAAGTAGCCTTGAAGCCTCTACTTGTGCTGATAGTAAATCCTTAGGTTTATAACCTGCATTCTGATAAGCTTCACCTCTATCTTGGCCTGATTTATGTAATTCTACAAACTTAACCTGTTTTTCAGTAAGCCTATCTCTAAATTTTTTAAGCTTTTCGCTCATTTTCTGGTCTTTTTCTTCTTTGCTGATTTAGCCTTTACTGCCTTTTTAGCTTTCTTTCGGGGTTTTAGTTTTGGTATCGGCTTAACCTCCAGTACTGCTTCATGTATTAGCTTAACCAAATTGCCGTCTTTGCCCTTATATCTTGGCTCTGTGGCTCTTTTCTGTATTACTTCCGTAGCTGTCATGGGTATTCTATCGGCTTTTTGCTTTTCTCGCTTGCTTTCTCTTATTCTGCTCATTTTTTATTCCTCACTTTTGTTTTTCTTCCAGTCTAACGCTGTTTGGCATATCTTATATATTACTGCAATTCCGGCGATTAAGTAACAATAGGGTAACTTATCTGGGGCATCCATAGCTAAGTATATCAAGGCGGCGATAGCAGTTTCAACGGTTATGAGCTTTTTGCTTAATAAATTAGTTAAACCTTCTTTGCCTGTCATTTACTCAAAAGCCTTCCGTAGCTCAAATAGTGTAATCTCTTGAAATAGCTCTATCTTGGCGGATGCCGCCTGTTTGCAGTCGTTTTGCCGTGCACTTTGGGGATTTATGGCTTCTATGTGTCCCGTGATTTGTGATGCTAAACCCCCAATAATAGATACTTGGATAATGTTCGGGTTTGGTTTGTTGTTGTCTTTGGCCATAGTTATTTATCTTATAATTGCAGGGCACAAAACTCCGAGGACTATTTTGTACCCTAACTAACAAACGGGATAGGTAAGTTAGTTATTTGTTTAACACCCATAATAGAACAAATTTAATGGGATTATAGCCATAAGGTTCAAGGTTTTTATATCATAGACCTTTATATATTATTAGGGGTGTATGCTCAAAGGCTCTGATTATCCCATTTGCCTCGGAAACAGCGTAGTCTTCCCCGCTGCTCTTGTTGTATCCGTCTGTCAGCATAGCCTACCTATCCCTTGATTTAAGACTTTCGTACTAAACTTCATATATTCCAATATACTTTATCCTGTTTTCTTGTCAAGCACAAAGTTTCTCTCCTGTTGTAAAGTCTTATCTATTAGAGACTTGCGGTTTGAGATAGGATATTTTTCACATTTTTCTAAAGATTTTACTTGCAATCTCCGATAGATGTGTTATACTTTGAATAGATTATGAGAACTCACAGCAACACAATCCGAAATGAACTTTGCAGGCCTGAGCTGGTACAATCTCGTTGCTGTGAGCGTATTGGCCAGGCCTGCGTTATTAGAAGGGAGCAACGCAAATGTTAGATTTTTTAAATATGACAGGTAATCACGAAGAACGCCAAGTTGACAATTACGAAGGCGAAAATGGCCTTGTTGTTGATACTTGTGCTGTAACCGATGCTGACCTACCCTACGAAACTGGCATCACTCATCCCCGATACAATGAAGGCAAATGGGTGATAGTTGAGTTGTATCCCACCAAAGAACAAGCTCAAGAAGGACACAAAAAGTGGGTTAAAATTATGACAACTGAACCCCTGCCAGAATCACTTCGGGATGCTAGCACTGCAACAATTGCTAAGGCTTGTGATGTTTTGGGTGAAGATTGGAGAGACAAAAAGGCACAAGTAGAAACGTAGTCTAAAGCCCACACTACCGGGCAGGTGATACTGTCCGGGCTTGTTGGTTTTAGAAGTTAGAGTAAAGCAAAGTTTAGGAAGGAAATGAATTATGGCAAAGCAAATAGAAACAACTGACAAACAAGAATATAGACTTGTTTTGACTGTTCGTCAAGTTGTAAATGGCGAACAGAATTTAGTCTGTTATGATGGCCTGTTGGGCATCTATCCAACATTGGAGGAAGCTGTCAAAACAGCGAAAAGATTAAAAAGAAAATAACTAATAAGTGCTTTACTCTATGCCCTGCAATACAGCGCATAGTCAGACCGCTACTAACGGCAGGGTTTGTAAAGATAAGTAAAGAGTAAAGCAAAGTTTAGGAGTGTGTAAAATGGACAAGATAGAATATGTGCCTCACGCACGAATTGACTCGGCCTGCAAACGACAAGAACGCAAAAATCTCAAAGCTACGGGTCGGAGCACAAGCTGGGTATCAATGCTTCATTACATACACGACTTTGTTGTTGAAGAAAGAACAGTAGAGAATGTTTGCCTTATGAAAGTCGGTTGGCGTGAAAAGATTAAAACTTTATAACCGCCCTGCGGTTTTAACTGAAACTATTTAGAAGGGAAGGTGTAAAATGGAACTATACCTTAATTGTTCATCTGATTTTTCGATTCAAGATGAGACAGGCAAAAAATACAGCGTCGATCAGGCCAAAGAATTAGTCGCAAGTGGCAAGATTGTTGATTGCAGTTTAGGCTTTCAACGACTAATAAATAATGCCTTTGACTTAGAAGCGGTTAAGCAGTTTTACATAGATAATCCATAAGTTTGCAACTGAGGGTACTTTGATACCTTCGGCCAAAACTTAACGCCTTAGATGCAAGCACACAAGGCCGGATTTTGACGAAAAGACCGAAAGAGGCTGAATTGAAAAATGAATAGTGGCTTAAAACAGTTGGTTTTAGATAAGTAAAGAGTAAAGCAAAGTTTAGGAAGGAAGTGTAAAATGACCATAAAAGAAGCTATAACAGAACTTATGCAACTTACAAAAAGCCAATTCAACAAGTTTTATAATAGCTTGCCCGCCAGAACACATCTTTTAATTGATGCGGGACTTGTAGATTTTCAAGAAACGTTAGCAAAATGGTGGATTCACAAAAAGGAGTAATGAAAATGAAGTGTCAAGCTATTGATTGTGAGAATATGGCCACGTGGCGAGAAGTTGACCGCTATACACAACAAGGCCAGAAATATATTTATTTCTTTTATTACTGTGATAAGCACAAGAAAAAATTTGATACAATTAAAACAGCCGGCCACAAGAAAAAGTTTTATCCTTTAGTAGATGCAAGAACGGCCTTTAAGCGTTTAGCAAAAGCTGCTAATGGCAAATGGAATGGAGTTGACGCAGAAGAATATGTACGAAAATTAAGAGAGGAATAGCTAACCGCCCTGCGGTATAACTAAAACAGAGTAAAGCGTAGAAAGGTATGGTGGATTATGAAATACTTTAATTTACAAATCATTTATAACTTCACCCTTAAAAATAGGGCCGAAGAAAAAGTGATTCTTGCAAAATTTCAAAAAGCAGGAAAAGCTTTAGAAGAACTACCTTATTTTGAATGTACAGAAACAAAACGGCAATCGGTAGCAGAAGTATTTAAAGCTATGAGTTTATAATGGCTTTACTCGCCCTTGTCCGGCAAGGACCATAGGCAGCATCTTACTGTTATGAGTCTGAGGGCCGTAGCTTCGAAGGCACGACAAGGGCTTATGACTAACAGAGAAAAAACAATTATAGAAAAAACTTGTCCGCTTGCATATAATGGTTACGGAGGTTGGCTTAGGTGTTGCGCAAGTAGGGCGGGAGAAGAAAAGCTCTGCGATAGAAGATGCAGGCGGGGAAAATACAAAGAATACGCAAAGCAGCAATAAGCAAAGAAAGGTAAGGTCTTATGAAAAAGAAAATAATACATTATGCAGTTAAACATTGTGGTGAATTGTGGATGTCTGCTTGTGGCTTGCCATATTGGGTTGTTGTGGATTTGTGGACAAAAAAACGAAAAGTTACTTGTAAGCGATGCAGAAAAACAAGAGCCTTCAAGCTTGGTAGCAACAAGCCATAAATAATAATATCACAAAATTGCGATAATTGAAAGGGCTGGACAATGAGAGTCAAGGCTAAAACAAACGACAAAGAATGGATAACAGATTATATCCGCATAAAAGAGGCAGGGCTTGATTTTGCATATGGTCGGGGTGATATTGAGGCTGCTCGCAAAATAGAGAAAGATATAGAAAGACTCAAGATTATGCACAAGAAAATGTAGGAGCATCAGCAATGGATAAATTACCAGAATTAGTACAAATAATAACACATTCACACGGTTGGATAATATTTGGTGAACCTCACGCCTTGAGACAAGAACAGGCTAAAGAAATAATCCGCCGTTCTAACTCCCACGATGATTTGCTGGCGGCGTGTGAAGAATATCAGAAGGCCGTTACGCTGCTTTATCAATATAATCCCCAGACCGAAATAGCAGTGGGTTCTATATTTCAACTTAATAAAGCACAAAAATTGGGGGAAGCCGCCATAGCTAAGACAAAGAAAGAAGGTGAAGGATGCTAAATAGCCAAAAACAAGCAAGAGAGGCAAATAGGCAAAGGAAACAAGAAAATCTTGCGAATCGCAAAAGGTTAGAGGCCGCCGCCCCTTCCTTGCTGACAGCGTGCGAAGAAGGCCGCAAAAGATTAGTTTTTTTGCATAATGCTATCAGGAATGAATCAAAGGTGATTTTTGATTATATTGAAATTAGAAAAACTGGCGATTGCATCATTTTTGTTGACGAAGCCATAGCCAAGACAAAGAAGCCTTAAGTAGTATGCCGTCTCTTCCTTACGGCAATATAATCGAGATTATAATGCAAAGTAAGTTTATATTCAGCTTCACACCATCCGCACCGGAAAATCTTCAGCCGGGGCAAATAGATGAGATTTGGTCTTTGACAAAACTTACAAAAAGGATTACTCGCCTCTATCTCATCAATAATCCCTTTTCTGCATTTATCACATACTTTGATTTCGGCCATCCTTGGCTTCCCCTTTTGCCTCGCTTTCTTGGGCTTGGTCAATAATATCTTTCAGTGCTACAAATTCTTTTTCTGAAAGAGTCTTGCTGTGCAGTAGAGTTGTTTCCAAGAAACCTAATGCTTTTTTCAGCCTCTTATTCTTAGCTTGAAGCTTCTTTTGGCCTGCCAATAAGAACTGAGATACTCGACATTCTGCATCAAGGTCGCCGAGCAGGTCTTTGATTTGCTCTGCCTGCCTGTCGAGCTTGATTGTGGCTTCTCTAACTTCAGTAAAAAACTCAACTGGCGCTTCAGGTGGAATATTGTACCCATTTCTTAATATAAGATTTGGTATTATTAACTTCAAATGACACAGTAGAGTTTTAGCTAATTCTGTCGCCTCTGGCTTGCAATCAGGACAAAGTCCGCTACTACTACACTTATCACAATCGCCATCTACGTCATCGCCGTATCCTTCATAATTAACAATCCCTCCGCCTTTACATTTTGGGCAATTTCTACTTCCCCCACAGGTTTTGCATTTGGCTTTGCAAGCAGGGCAAAGTTCACCCACACCACAACTCCTACGCTCCGCACACTTTGGACATTTAGGCTGCTTGAGAAGAATGAGAGCCTGGTTGATGAGTTTATCTTTTGTTTCGCACAAGGTACAACCCCGCAAGCACTCATCTGTTGCTTTTTCCAACAACTCTATTACTTTTGGGTCTTTCATTTCTACCATTATCAATCTCCTTCTGCCCTGTGGGTTAGGGCTTGGTTACTGTCCCAATATAAGTAAAAGAAACCTTTTTCTCTGCCCTATAACTTTTTCCACAATGTGGGCATTCGTAATCATCAATAGTTTCTTCGAGTTCGCTAAATATGTCAAAAGTATCTCTGTCTAAATAGCTACAATGAGGACACTTCAATCCATTTTCGCTATATATTTCAACCATCTACACATCCTTTCCCAAAGCTTGTTGGTCAAAATTAGTAACTGCAAATTCACCGAATAATTCTCTGGCTTTTTTGTCATAGGCTTTTGCAGCTTTAATCTCATCATTAAACAAGCCAATATAAGTTGATTAAGCTCTTCATAATCTTCGCCATCAACAAGAGCATAAAGACCTTGGGTTAGTGGTATTGCCATAATATTCAAATACATATAATCATCCTTTTAATACTGCCCCGCCCGCCTTGGAAATCGTAGCTCTTGAACGAGCGGGGCACATACAAGCCTTCTGTCAGTCCGTTGGCATTAGGCCACGCAATCCACGAATTACATTTTCGATTTTGAGCCGGTCTTCAGGGCTGATAATCTTGTTCTTCAAGGCTTCGAGTTCTTCTGCCAAATCTTCCCACTTTTCAGGGTATAGTTTTTTGTATTCCTCGATACCCAGAACTACACTACTTGCGATGCTATGGTACATCTCGGTTTCGGACTGAGCATTGACTATCTTCGGCTTCATTTTCCGCCAAGTAGCGATAACGCCAGCCAAGGCGGTCAATGCCGGAAATGCCCACGGGAAGAACGGAATAAGCAGTGCAAGGATACCCGCTACCGCTACCGCCCCAGCTTCGGCTTGTTCCACCACATTAGGGTCAACTGATACTTGCTGCTGACCCGTAGTAGGGTCGGTGCTTGTTACACAGCCAGCCACGCCAGCCAAAATCACGCACACCATTAACATAATCAAGTTCTTCATTACAATTCTCCTTAAATAAAGTTAGAAATTCAACACAAATCTGGCCGACCTCTTTTAAGCTCGTAATATCTTTCTCTTGATATTCCCTTGGCTACCATCCCTTCTTTGTTAAGGTCGGTTATTTGAAAATAACACCGTTTTATTCTGAATATCTGGTCGACCCGAATTACTTTGCCTTGTTGCCAAGATTTCAGATTTCCCACCGCTGTTTCATCCAATTGAGTAAATGTACCATCGTTTTCTTGCATTACAATTCTCCTAATAAAAGTTTTAGTTACTGTTTCTATCTAAGCCTTTTGTTGGGGACATCAACCCACTCAGCATCCTCAATATTACCAGGGCAAGGCTCGCCGTCTTTGCCCTTATGTCTGCGTGGAAAACGATGAGAAATATCACTCTCAAACCTGCCCTCTCTTGATATTCTTCCTGCCGTTAATTTCCCACAAACAACACATTTGAATTGTGTTTTCATTCAAACAATCCTTTCTCAAATACTAAAACATCTTCATATTCGATTTTAGGCATAGTATTTATAAAGTTGGGACATTTTTGCTCAATAATCTCTATCGTTTTTTCCAATTCCTCCGTGGTCATCGGCAAAAGAGTTGCAACTAAATCATCAGTTAATTTTACAGGACAGGTCAAGCCTAATTTGCATTTTCCTTTGCTGCCTTTCCTGTTGTCGCATTTCATCAGGGCAATCGTCCGCCAGAAGCTCTGCTGTGTCAGCTTCCGTTTCAGTCTCTCTTTCAAGACAAACCCTGATTTTTCACACAGCTTGACAGTATCGAGGTCAAGCCGGACGAGCTTTTTATCCCTAATAAAATTTTTCGTAACCAGAATTAAAAGCCCGTTGTCTTTGAGTACGCCATAACACTGCCGATAGACCTGTAACATAGCATCCAGATAATTGGCTGATTTGAGATTGCCGATGTTATTGTTATTTTCGGATTTTGTCCAAGAATAAGGTATCAAGTCTGCTCTGTTTTTGTTGGTTATCCCGCCGATTTTTTTACCATGAGCTTCTTCATACGGCGGCGAGGTTATGATAGTGTCGGCATACTTGGTTAGCTGAGACCGGCCAAGTCTTAAATGTTTGCCCCACTTGCCCTTGCCAGATTTTCTCTCTACCAGCTTCTCGGACTCATCCATTTCCTTGCCCGATATCGTCCCTTCGTATGGCGGTGAAGTAATTATGGTGTCGGCCTTGGCTAAAGATTGCCGATAACTCATTCTTTGTGGGTCGTTGTCTTTACAAGCACCATCAGAAAGTCTATTGCCGTGCGGCGGGCTTGTGATGACCTTATCTACCGAGCCGTAGGGAAGATTGGCGATTTGGCCTTTAGATTGGCCGTGTTCTGTCGGTTGATAAACTTTTCCACAAATTCCACGATTTTTTTTACAAAAGGCACAATTACAAGTTTTGTGGTTATGTTTCGATATGCCTGCTCCGCCTAACGCCTCTGCATACGGCGGGCTAAACAGAATTTTATCGGCAAACAGACCTTCCAAGTCTCTGGCATCGCCCTGTAAAATTACAGCCTCGCCCATCTTATGGCCTAACATCGGGCCAATACCCTTAATCTTCTGCCAGTTGCCCCGCTGCATCTTTACGAATTTTTCCTCTAACTCGACACAGACCACATTCCGGCCTAATGTACAGGCGAAAAGAATAGTGCCACTACCGGACATCGGGTCTAAAATCGTCTCGCCTGCTTTGGTGTAATGCTCAAGCAGGTATATCTGAAGCGACAAGTGCATTTTCGCCGGATGCGAAAAGGACATCCCCGTAAACCATTGTTTGCGCTCTTTAGTGTCCTGCGGAAAACAAATCTCTTTTATTTCATTTACCGGCACTGTCATTTTCGACCCCATCTCCACCAGCCCTCAAAAGCCAGAATCAAAAAAACTACATCCCGTAAAAATAAGCTCCATATCGCTGCCTCAGCGTGTATTATCGCAGATAGGGTGTTTGATACCCCCCAAATCAAGAAACACCACCTCATCCGTCTGTTGTTCGCCAGAACACCAACCACAGCCAAAACCGTGGCGATTACGCCGATTGTCTCTATTGGTAAAGTCATTTGTTGGCCTCAATCCTCTTGAAATCAATTACCCAGACATAGGGGTTTTTGTCCCAGCCATAGCCAGTTTCTCCATCGCAATCAGGACAGTCCTCTGCTGTTTGCATTAAACTATTTGCTTCAAGCGAACCTGCCCACCCCACTACCTTTTGAGAACCCCTGCACGTTTTACAGAGGCCACGCTTGGCGTTGAGGGAGTCCCAGAGATTGCGAAATGCTCGCCGATACGTTTCCCCTATATTTCTTATTATAACACCTTCGGCTTCTGCATCTTGTTCGTACATATCCCGCACCATCTCTACCCTGATATTCGTTATCTCAAGCCAGAAGCGGGCAAGGGATTTGTACATGAAGCGGCCCGAAGTTGCTCTTAACGGGAATTTGCGATTTTTAATTAAATCATACTCTCGTTGATATACTTCCGTCCAAAATTCTTTATTATCAGCAAGATATTTACCACCAACACAATTTCTCCTAAATGTATATTGTTCTATTTGATAGCTCTCTTTTACATACAGCCTGTCGCCGACTACGCCGTAGGGACATTTGAGATGCTCCAACAACGCAGAAGTATTACTTGCGGAAATATAACCAAATTTCGGAATGTGAAAAGCGTCTTCTTGAAGATACGCTCGGTACTTTGGCTGTGGCTTTATAATCCTTCTCGTTTGGCTCTTTCGGCCATCAAGAATAGCCTTGACATTTACAGACGACATTAATATTGGGTGGTCTTTCATTTTGGCCTCCTGTTCCAAGCCTTGATAGCTTCTTCTTCAGTAGCATAACTCAAACCAAATTCAATCTTTGCTGGGCATTGAATACACTGTGGAAAATATCCTGTATTTCTCCTATTAAGCTTAGCTTGCTCACTGTCTTTGGGATATTTAATAGTCCCTATATTTGCTTCTCCCCCGCAAAACGGACACAGAGCTAATTGGTCTTTCATTTTAGTCTCCTTTCAAAAAAGGGCGGCTCACCGGCTACAAGCCGATATTGGTTCATCCGTCTTTTTAACTACGTTTGTCATAGCCGCCCTAATTCTGTATATTTCTGTTTATATTCCCACTTGCTTTAATATCTTTTCCGCCTCCATTATTCGCTCTACATATTTCCGTGCGTTATCCAATCTTCTTAATTTCTCTGTGCTTTTCCTTGTCGGTTTCTTCGGAATATTCTGTATCACTAAAATTATTTTCTCGCCCGGGTGATACTTTGCCATCCGCCGAAATTTGGTTACATCTTTTTGTTTGAGATAGCCTTTGACTTCGTGCCAACGAATAATTTCCCAGTCGTGGTTATTTTCCAATCGTGGATATTCTACTTTGAAGTCCGGTATATAAAATACCGTACCGCTTCGTATTCCCTCAAACTCAAACTTGCGTGGCTCATATTCCCAATCAACAATCTCATCAAGCCCTTTTAATAGCTCAAGATACTGCGCCCAACGAACCTCAAGACCACTGCGAAACCAATATTTTTTACCACCCACCACAGACCAGCCTTGCTTGAAATTATTTGTCATTTTGCTCCTTCAGGGCTTGCTCTGACTTTTCTTTTTCTTCTTCAAGAATGTCATCCAACGCAGGAAGAATTTTGTTTATATCCCCTCCAGCTCTACTATGTAGTTCTGCCGCCAATGACAAACTTCTAAAGTCTAATTTTGGACAATGTGATTTTTTTCTTCCCATATCATTTACCTTTCAGGGCTTGCTATTCTGGTATTCCGAGGTCTTTTGTTAAATATTTACTGGCAAATTCACCAGCCCTTTTCACGCTGTATTCGTGGCGATTTTCTAACATCGCAACTTCGTCTATATCTGTTACGAGTAACTCCACAAGCTCCGTCATTGCTTTCAGGTTTTCAAATCGCATATTGTCTGTACCTGTTTCACCTACTGGCTCAATCGGGCCGATAAGTTTGTATACAACTTCGTATACTGTTATTTTTTCACTCATATCATTCACCTCGCTTTGCTAAAATTTCGTTTATCAGCCAGCCGTAAACAGAATTTATCCCCTTGTTTTCCAAGCATTCCCGAAGTGCCTCATCGCTCTTTTCTCGATAATACTGGCCATAGTCTCTGCGAATTTCCGCTCGCTCTCTCTCAATCCTTGCCTGTACTCTTTGTTTTTTCTGCTCGGCGCTCTCTAACGTCTCAATAACGCCCGTCTGCTCCGTCCAGCAGCGTTGATTCAGCCACGTTGTTAAATGCTTCCACGGCGGGTTAAACTCGTTTTGAGCAATATTTTTTTCACGTTGGCTAATTTGTTGTTCAAGAGATGGGAAGAGTAACAGTAAAACTTTCTTCCAATCCTTGTGCTTCTTTCGGAAGTTGTCGTATTCCTCATCTAATCCCCTTTTTGTTCCTGGATATGCTTTCCTGAATCTTTCAAATTGTTCGATATATATATTGCTCTTTGAATTGGTCATTACCATCTATCCCATATCTTTTACTTGTTTGAGCGTTGGTTTTATCATTTTCCTTTTAGGACTTGCAATTCCACCTTTTCTTTTTTGAGCTTATCCTCAACTTGTTTTATGCTTGCTTTTTTGTTTTTAATACATTCAGTTTCGTATTCTTTGATTTTCTTTTCCGAGTACCGCTACTTTTTTACCGTCTTTTGTGTATTTAATTTCCATTTTCATTCTCCTTAGACCGAGTTTCTTGGGCATTATATAGCCCTGTTAATATTTAGTTAGTTCTCAAAGGGTATAAGGTCGGTATCTCATAACCCCTATATTTTAGTGTTATTCCTTTGGTTTAGGCGATATATTGAATTATGCCCAATTCGCCACGACAGCAAGTGGCTTCCTTGCTCCTCGGTATGCCGTTTTACCTCCGGACACCCAACCTTTTTTATTGATATTTTCATATAAGAAAAGCCCAAAGGCTGGCAAGCATAGCTCGAACAGGGGAGATATGTACCTCTGGGCTTAATCCTTCTTTTGGAACATCCTGTTCCTACTATACTTACCATTCTTACAATTATACCTCCCGACTATTTGCTGTCAAGAGTAAAATTTGACTATTTTTGCACTTTCCTGGCCTTGGGCTTCCTTGTCACAATGGCATTTACAGTTTTGCTCTCTACCTTTTTGGGCTTTGGCCTTGACAGACCCTCGAAAGTCAACTTAACTAATAATCCCAAAGTTTGTATTTTGGCCTGTTGTGGGGTTATCATTTTGTCTCCTCAAATAAGGGGGTAGGCTGTTTCTTGCGTCTCCATTCTGGATTAGGGGCTTCGAGGCCAGCATTTTCACAAGGCTTATAATCTAAAATATTCTCTATCCACGTTTTACACCGCTTTATTGTTAGCGTGTTTTCAGACGAGATTATCCAAAAGGTATGGCCTTCCATCTTGACCTCTTTGGCTGTGAACAAATCCTCACCACAGCACATTTTGAGATGAGTTTTTACCCACATTCGACTCCTGCCCCACTTGTCCATTAAGAAGGGTATGGCTACACCATTTAGCCACTTTCGCTGTTTCTCGCTTTCGGCAATCTCCTCGCTGTATTCGGATACCTTAATCTTTGCCCGCCGATACTTGGCGGCAGCAGCTTGTATTGCCCGCCAGTCGGCAGCAGATTCGCCTTCAATTGTCTCAGTTATAAATTCAGGCATTAGCCACCTCAAAATGGGATGTCGTCAGTATCTTTATCCTGAGCTTGCTGTGAGGCAACGTCCTCACTTGCACTTGGTTTGCTTTGGTCGCCGATAAATTGAAAGCTCATAACTGCAACCCTGTGCTTGCTGCGCTTCGTGCCGTC
>SDBT01001109.1_pt1 | contig 46285 bp, 34 predicted proteins | sample 2277101 | NCBI WGS metagenome assembly SDBT01 (sample SAMN10404973, study PRJNA504765) | marine sediment metagenome | isolation source: marine sediment core GS10_PC15, 103 cmbsf | place: Arctic Ocean: Southern Knipovich Ridge | collected 2010 | reverse complement strand
GACTTCGAGATTTTTTGTTGTGTTCGCAAGCTTGCTGTTCGCGGCCCTGTGGGTGCCGGCGGCGAGCGGGGCGGGGGAGGAGGGATACACCCTTTCCGGGCCGTACGCCCATCTCAACCTGCGGGTCTTCCTGGTGCACGGCCCGCAGCGGATCGCGAAGGTCAGGTACATGACCCTGACAGAGGCCCTGGCCAAGAAGCTGGTGGTGGTGCACGAGACCGGGAGCGTGCAGGAGCTGGCGATCGAGAACAAGGGCAAGGTGCCGGTGTTCATCCAGTCCGGCGACATCGTCAAGGGCGGCCGGCAGGACCGGGTGCTGCGCTCGGACATGATCGTGCCGCCGAACTCCGGGAAGATTCCCCTGGCCTCGTTCTGCGTGGAGTCGGGGCGCTGGTCCGGGCGGGGCGGCGAGAGCGCCGGGAAGTTCGCTTCCAACTCGGCCATGGTCTCGTCTCGCGAGCTGCGCCTGGCCGCCAAGCACGTCCAGGACCAGGGCGCGGTGTGGCACAACGTGGCCGAGCAGCAGAAGAAGCTGAACCACAACCTGCGGCTGATGCGCGGCGACTCGAGCCTGGACGTGCGCTCGGCCAAGTCGGCCTCGTCGCTGCAGCTCACCCTGGAGAACAAGGAGCTGCGCGAGATGGCCGCGGACTACACCGGCAAGCTCAAGTCCATTCTCGCCGGCAAGAAGAACGTGGTGGGCTTCGCGTTCGCCATCAACGGCGAGGTCAACAACGCCGACGTGTACGGCCGGGCCGACCTGTTCCGCGACCTGTGGCCCAAGCTGCTCGATGCCGCGGTGGTCGAGGCCATCTCCGAGTACCAGCAGCCCGAGCCCGCCGGTCTGGTCGAGGCCGCGGCCCGGAGCGTTCGTGTCGTCGGGGCGGTCAGCGCCATGCTGGCCGGGGCCCTGACAGGAAAGGCCGAGACCCGCGACCCGTCCGGGCGCACCCGGCTGGTGGTCCGGGAGACCAAGGAATACGTCCTGTTCGAAACCCTCGACCGCAAGCTGGCCGACGCCTGGATCCATCGCAACTTCATCAAGAAAGGCCCGGTCCCGGTGCAGCCCCCCCGCCCGGCCCCCAACCAGCTGCAGAACGACGACCGGATCCAGCAGCGCATCCGGGGAACCTCCCCGAACAACTGGAACGAACCGGCCCCGCAGCAGCAGAAGAGATCCCTGCCTTAGAATCGATTCGTGTCAAGTCATGTCACTTGTCACTTGCCCCTCGCGCCGGCCGGGGCTTGACCTTCAGCTTGAGCTTGTGTCTTTCGAATACCCGGTGAGCCTTTTCCAGCATGTTGCTCATGCAATCCGGCTCGGAACAGGTGAGCAGCCATTCGGGTGAGTCCTCCTGGCAGAGCGCCCAGCGCACTTTGGGGACGAAGGTTTCCAGGTCCGCGTGTGGGTCCTCCAGGTGGCGGACGTCTTTTTTCGGGTCATGGAAGAAGACGAATCGGGACATCCAGATCAGCCCGTCGTGGAAGACCTCGGGGAGGCTGTCCGGATTGTGGAGGTTGATGACGAGTGAGTACGAGTAGTGGTCGAGAGGCAGTGGTTGTCCCAGGACCATCAGGGATTCAGGCGGTGCTCCCCGGCTCTTCTTCCGTATTTCTTTATGTACTTTCTGTAATTTTTCTTCTATTGCCTTGCGCACGAGAGAGGCGACGGTAGAGGCGCGCGAGTCGAGTTCGTCCATGTCGGCGTAAGCGCGCCTGAGCACCCTCTCTCCGAGGGCGTCGAAGCGCTCGGCGCGTCTTCTGTCGTACGTCTCGCAAGGAGCGATGTCGAGATACACGTCGCCGCCCTTGGCGAGCGTCGAGACCAGGTCGGAGAGTACGTCGAGCGCATGTCTGTTGCGGCAGTCCCGGCGCGAGATGTCGCTGAGGAGCCTGCACCACTGCATTCTGCTTTCCGCTCCCATCTGCCCGAACGGATGCTCCACTCGGTCCCCTTGTCTAGAACCAGATCAGGCCGGTCAGGGCGCAGGTCACGGGGATGGCGAAGTTGTCGTCGAGCTGGGTGCAGAACAGCTCGGTCAGGGCGCCTACTGCGGAGATCGTGGCTGCGATCAGGAGGTGCTGGGCCGCGGGCAGGTGGGGGACGGCCAGGCTCAGGTAGGTGAAAGTGGCGACCAGGGAGACGCCGAAGAAGGCCAGGCAGCCGATCAGGCTCTTGTCGTTGGCGAGCCGAAACCGGCCCCAGCGGTTGCCGGCCAGGGAGGCCGTCGGGTCGCCGAAGGACAGCACCAGCACGGCCAGGCACACGGCCGGCCTGGGAGTCGCCAGGGTGATGATGGACAGGGCCACCAGGTAGTAGGTGGCCGAGTTGGTCTTGTAGCGTTCCTGGGGCCGGGAGATCGCGCCGAAGACCCGGTAGACCATGAAGTCGTTGAACCTGGTCGAGAACCGCCTGGACACCTCGAGGGCGGTGAAGATCACGAGCAGGCCGAGAAGGATGGCCACCGCCAGGCGCTGGGTGAGCACGAACTGGTACAACAGCACGGCCGTGACGCCGATCGTCACGTGGAAGACGCTGCGCGCGACCTTGGGCAGCCGCAGCGATCGAAACCGCGGCCTGACTCCCGCGCCCCAGATCTGCGCCGAGCGCATCTGGGCCACGAAGTCCTCGTACCTGCGGGTCAGCGACGCCCGGATCTCCTTGAGCCGCTGCAGGCTGCACTTCTGGGCCATCTCGGCGGAGTAGACCTGGAGGGAGGCGCGCAACTCGCCCAGCTTCTTCGGCAGGGCCTCCTTCCGGGACGCCAGGCGCTCTCGAAGTTCTCCGACCCGCTCGCTCAACTCCTGGCACCGCCGTTGCACGGCCTGCACCCAGGAGTTGTCGCCCAGCCTGGGCCGTTGCAGGCTGGCCACGAACTGCCGGAAGTCCGCGGCGAGGACCTGGACGACGATGTCGATGGTGGGTTCCGCGCAGGTCGCGACGCTCATCGGGAATCCTCACACTCTCCCAGCAGAGAAAAAACACGCCCGGCAGGGCTCGAACCTGCGACCTGCGGATTCGAAGTCCGCCGCTCTATCCAGCTGAGCTACGGGCGTAAAATGGGTCGTAAAGGAATCGAACCTTTGGCCCGCGGATTAAGAGTCCGCTGCTCTACCAGCTGAGCTAACGACCCGTGTCTGGAGGAGGAACCCGCAGGAGCCCTCCTCGCGCAAGGGCGAACGATGGGGCTCGAACCCACGACAACCGGAACCACAATCCGGGGCTCTACCAGCTGAGCTACGCTCGCCATGATTATTTCAAGTGCCTAGCACCCCGCTGGTGGCTTGTCAATAGGTCAAGCGGCCGGTTGTTTGACTTGAGCGGCGGGATCGTTCGATAATAGGCCGGAATTTTACAGGGGAGTCGATGCGATGAACTTGGACAAGATGCCGATGACGTCGAGGTTTCTTTTCGTGCTGGCGCTGGTCGGGGTGGCCTGGGCGCCGGCCGTGCCGGCCCAGGAGGAGGATGGAGCAGAGGGGGGGGCGGCCGAATCGGGGAGCGTGGACGAGCCCGGGGAAAAGCCGGCGGACGAGCCGGCGGACAAGCCGGAGACGGCGGTGTTCGACGAGCCGGCGGACGGGATCGAGACGGAGGCGGCCGGGCCGGCCGCGCCCGCGGATGACGATCTCGAGTTGCACTCGCCGCTGCGGTTCTACTCGGCCTCTCCAGGGGCCGAGACCGGCCTGGTTCGGGTCCACGAGGCCTTCGGCGGGCCGGCAATGTCCATGCGCCTGTCACTGCACGGCGGGTTCTACAACTCGGACTCGTTCCTGAACTACCTGAACGAGGAAGACTACTCCCAGTCCCACGTGACCGGGCGGGTGGGTCTGTCGTTCACCCCGATCGAGTACCTCGAGGCCTTCGTCAACCTGCGCTCCACGTCGAACAAGAACACCTCGTCCACGCCCGGACTGCTGCAGACCCAGGGCGACCTGGAGATCGGCGCCAAGGGCATGTACCGGGTGCTGCCCTGCCTGGGCCTGGGCCTGGACGCGGCGGTCTCCTTCACCAACGGGATCGGCGACGTGTCCCCGGCCTTCGACGGCACCAACTTCCGCAGCAGCCTGCTGGTGTCGTTCGACGCCCGTCCCCTTATGCGCGAGGCTACCATCCGGGCTCACCTGAACGCCGGGATCATCGTCGAGAACACCGACGCCCTTCAGAAAAACCGGCAGTTGACCTGGACCGAGCAGTACGCCCTTGGCGTCAACAAGTACCACAGGGTGGCGCTCGGCTTCGGCCTGGACGCGCCGCTCGCGTACCTGGACCCGGTGGGCATCTCCCCGTTCGTCGAGTTCACCATGGAGATCCCGCTCAACGTCTCCGACGAGGAACTGGGCGCCTCGTCCCTTGGCGAAGGCACCACGGTGGTGGACATCATGCCCATGCGCCTGACCCCGGGCGTGCGGGTGACCTACCTGACCGACATCACCCTGGACGTGGCCGTGGACATCGGGCTGGGCGGCGAGAAGGCCTACGTCGACGGGGTGCCGGCCACCCCGCCGTGGACGATGTGGTTCGGCCTGACCTACGCCTTCGATCCCACCCGCACGGCCGCCCCGGCCGCGCCGGAACCGATCCTGCTGGCCGGATTCGTGACCAACCGCGAGGACGGCAGCGCGCTGGGCGGCGCCGCCATCACTTTCGCCGGCACGACCACCACCCCGGTGGCCTCCGACCCGGAGAGCGGCCACTACATGTCCAGGCACGACCTCGAGGGAACCGTCACGGCCACCTGCTCCAGGGACGGCTTCAAGCCCGAGACCCACGAGATCCTCATCGCGCGGGGCGAGCCGGTCACCCTGGACTTCTCGCTCGAGCCCGAGCCCAAGAAGGAAGAGCCCCCGCCGGTGACGACCGGCAAGGTGGTCGGACGGGTGATCAACACTGCCGACCAGATGCCCATCCCGTTCGCGATCATCTCGTTTGACGGCGTCGGCCTGACCCCGGTGGCCACCGATGAGTTGGAGGGCAAGTACGCCACCTACCAGATACCGCCCGGGACGGTCGAGCTGACGGCCGCCAAGGACGGCTACAAGCCGCTGAGCCAGGGGGTCGAGGTCAAGCTGGGCGAGACCAGCATCCTGGACTTCGCCCTGGAGGCGGACGTCAAGCTGGTCACGCTCTCCGGCTCGGTCACGGACCAGAAGGACAAGCCCCTGGTGGCCAGGGTGCAGATCGACGGGCCCAAGCCGGTCGAGCTGATCTCCGCCAAGGACACCGGCGCGTTCGCCGTCGAGGTGCCGGTCGGCTCCTGCGCCGTCAAGGTCACGGCCGACGGCTACATGGCCAAGGCGCGGCGTTTCGAGCTCAAGGAGAACCAGGCCGTGATGGCCGAGTTCAAGCTCAGCCCCAGGCCAAAGAAGGTGGTGGTGGTGCTGAAGAAGGACAGGATCGCGGTAACAAAGAAGATCCACTTCGCCTCTGGGAAAACCGCCCTGCGGGCCGACGCCCACCAGATCCTCGACGGGGTGATCGACATCCTGGTCAACCACCCCGAGGTCAAGAGAGTGCGCATCGAGGGCCACACCGATTCGGCCGGCTCCGCCAAGCTGAACCAGCGGCTCAGCCAGGGCAGGGCCGAGGCGGTCATGAACTACCTGCTCGGCCAGGGCATCCCGTCCGACAGGATCGAGGCCAAGGGCTACGGCGAGGACAAGCCCATCGCGCCCAACACCTCGCGCCGCGGCCGCGAGCAGAACCGTCGGGTGGAGTTCACCATCCTCGGTCAATAACCGTCCCCGACCTATGTCTGTCATTGGTTGGGCTTGGTTCGCATGGAGAGGCTGATTCTTTTTCGGTCCAGGTCTACCCCGATGACGGTCACGGTTACCCGCTGGCCGACTCTGACTACGGTGGCGGGGTCCTTTACGAAGCGGTCGGCGAGCTGGCTGATGTGGACGAGGCCGTCCTGGTGCACCCCGACATCCACAAAGGCGCCGAACCTGGTGACGTTGGTGACGATGCCGGGCAGGCGCATGCCGTCCTCGAGGTCCTTCATCGTCTCCACGCCGGCGGCGAAGGAGAAGACCTCGAACCGATCGCGGGGGTCCCGGCCGGGCTTGGCGAACTCGGCCATGATGTCGCTGAGGGTGGGAAGGCCCACGTCGCCGCCGATATACTGCTGAGGGTCCACCCGCCGGCGGCGCTCCTCGTCCCGGATCAGCTCGCCGACGGTGCAGTCGAGGTCCTTCGCCATGCGGCCGACGAGCCCGTAGCGCTCGGGGTGGACGCCGCTGCTGTCGAGCGGGTTCTTCGCGCCGTGGACTCGCAGGAACCCGGCGGCCTGCTCGAAGGCCTTCGGCCCGAGGCGCTTCACCTTCTTCAGCTCGGCGCGGCTCCGGAACGGGCCGTTCTCGTTGCGGTGCTCGACGATGTTGCCGGCGAGGGCCGGACCGAGGCCGGAGACGTAGGTGAGTAGCTGCCGGCTGGCGGTGTTGACCTCTACGCCGACGGCGTTGACGCAGCTCATGACGGTGTCGTCGAGCGCGGCGCGGAGCCGCGCCTGGTCGACGTCGTGCTGGTACTGGCCGACGCCGATGGACTTCGGATCGATCTTGACGAGCTCCGCGAGGGGGTCGGCCAGGCGGCGGCCGATGGAGACGGCGCCGCGCACGGTGATGTCGTGGTCGGGAAACTCGCGGCGCGCCTCGGCGGAGGCGGAGTAGACGGACGCCCCGCTCTCGTTCACGAGGACAACGGAGATGCCCGCGGGGAGATTGCAGGAGCGGACGAAGCTCTCGGTCTCGCGGCTCGCGGTGCCGTTGCCGATCGCGATGGCCTCCGGCCGGTACTCGGCGACGAGCTTCTCGATCTCGGACCGAGCCTCGGCGGCGCGCTGTTCGGACATGGAGGGGTAGATTGTCGTGTAATGGAGGAGCTTCCCCTGGGCGTCGAGACAGACGAGCTTGCAGCCTGTCCGGAAACCGGGGTCGATGGCTAGGATGCGCTTCTGCCCCAGGGCGGGGGCCATCAGGAGCTCGCGAAGGTTGCCGCCGAAGACGCGGATTGCCTCGGTGTCGGCGGCATCCTTGATGGTCCGCCTGGTCTCGTTCTCGATGGAGGGGGCGAGGAGCCGGCCGTATGCGTCCTCCGCCGCGGCGGAGATCTGCGCGGCGGCCGGGCAGGTGCCCCTCACGTGCCGCCCGCGCAACAGCGCGAGGGACTCTTCTTCGGGCGGGCGCACCTGGAGGGACAACACGCCCTCGGCCTCCCCGCGGAACATGGCCAGGACGCGGTGGCCGGGGGCCCTGCTCACCGCCTCGTTCCAGTCGAAGTAGTTGCGGAACTTGGCCCCGGCGTCGGACTTCCCCTTGATGACGCTCGAGCGGAGAGTGCCCGAGGAGAGGAAACGCCCGCGCATGGCTGCCCGGGTGTCGGGGTCCTCGGCGATGCCCTCGGCAATGATGTCCCGCGCGCCGGCCAGGGCCTCCTCGACGGATTCGACTCCCTTGTCGGGATCGACGAAGTCCGTCGCGGCCTGATCGGGGTCGGTGGCGGGGTCCTGGCGGAGCAGGATGTCGGCGAGGGGTTCGAGCCCCCGCTCCCTGGCGATGGTGGCGCGGGTGCGTCGCTTCGGCCGGTGGGGGAGGTACACGTCCTCGAGCTCGGCGAGGGTTGCGGCGGCGGTCACGGCGGCGTGCAGCTCGGGCGTGAGGAGGTCGCGCTCGGTCAGGGACTTGAGAATCGCCTCGCGCCGCTTGTCGAGCTCGGCGAGCCGGGCGAGCCGGTCGCGGATGCCGGCGACGGCGACTTCGTCGAGCGATCCGGTGGCCTCCTTGCGGTAGCGGGAGATGAAGGGGACCGTGCCGCCGGCGGCGAGAAGGGAGGCCGTCGCCTCCACCTGGGCGCGGGAGATCTTCAATTCCCGGGCGATTGTCTGCAGGTGTACGTCGTTCATGTCTGTCCTCTCCGTGAACGGGGGGCCGGAGCATAGTATCTTGTCGGGGAAGCGGGGTAAACGTGGGGGGACAGGGATTAGAAGGAGAAGGAGCACCTTGGAATCCGGTGAGAATCCGGTGAATCCGGTGCGTCCGGTGCGGTGACGGTTATTAAAATGTTAAATCTGTACCTGCGCATGCCGCCTACTCTTCCGCCCCTTTGAGCACTTCTGGTCCGAAGAGTCACTCTTCAACTCTCTCTGGCGCCGAACACATCAAGGAGCAAGTATTAACATTTTAATAACCGTCTCCGTTTCCCGTTTCGGTCTCGGCCCGCGCGCGGTCGGGAGCCAGAAGGAATAGCATTGGCCGAGTTGGGGCGTGATGCCGTTCTCACTCGCTTGACTAATTCCATGCGCTGTGCTTCAATTCCAACTTGGAACTCAGGGGCAAGGACATGGTATCCGAAAAGGCCGTTTGTTTTTCCTATCCCTCGAATAAAATTCCGTATTTGCTTTCCTGTGCTTGTCTTCTTCTATTCGCATGCAGCTCGAACGAGTTGTCCCCGCAGAACGCGAGCCTTCCGGACGGAGGCGACGGCACAACCACGGTCGACGGATCCATCGAGGCCGACGCGGACATCGGCGGATCCACCGATGCCGACGCGGGCACCGACGGGTCTGATGCCGAAGTGATCGCATACGACACCTGCGACGGCCTGGAGGGGAGCTACGACCTGAACCTGGGCCCCGCCAGCACTCGAATCACCATGACCCTTAGCGGCCGAAAAGAGGGATGTGAAGCGGTCGTTACCCCTCTCCAGAATCCGTCCTACCTCACGATAGCCGATATTGGAGCCGGCGAGGTCGTGCTCAGGGAGTCGTGCTCCGAAGACGACCCGGAGAGCTGTTCGGCCCTGATGGCCACAGGTTGGTACTGGGGTCTCGGCTTCTTCAGGGAGTACTATTGGCATCAAATAGTGCTGCCGCGCAAAGAGGAAGGCGGGTTCGAGGGCTCCGCCACTGCAGAGGTGGACGTGCATTGGGCCGAAGACGATATCGCAAGCATCGACCGTATCACCTATTCCGGGTCTGTGGCCCCGGACCAGACCGCTCCCCAACTGTGGGCGGGCCCCCATTTACTCGAGCCGCCGTCGCTCATTCCGGAGTATCCGGAGTATTCATTTTCCGCCTCCGGCGGCAAGGCTCGCCCAGGGCAGCCCGAAGAGATGCTGCCGTGGGACGTGCTGGCCGTGGAGGCCAGCGAGCCCGTCAAGGGACTGGATGCGCATCTTCAGATGGCGGCCGGAGAAAACGGCAGCGAGGCGGCGGCCATCACTGGTTTTGCGCCGGCCGAGTTACTGCACGGGGCCCACACTCAAGACACATGGTCCTGGACGCGCTTTGAGGACTGGGATTCGGTGCGAGGCACGAACCAGAAAGTCGTGGTCGAGGATGGGCTTGTGGACGCGGCGGGACACGCGGTTGAATCAAAGATCCTTACGGTGCCGGTGCTCGATCCGGGGCCGGCCCTGCCGGAACACGACTTTCAGGGGGACCTGACCGTGCTCTGCTACTCCGAGTGCACTCTGCAACCGGGTCAGGTCGAAGCCGTCGCGCCCTGCAACAGCGGCCTGGGAGGCGTGGCCGGGCGACTGATTACAGAAGGCGCTCAAGCGGTCAAGATCCGCTACAATTCATTTGATGCGGTTCTCATTGATCTGTTCGGAAGAAGCGGTGCGCGATATCACCGCGATTACGTGCGACCCGATGCGGACGGCTGGGTGGTTCTCGAGATAGTGATCGAGGACGAACCGGAGGTCGGCTTCTCGATCACGCCGAATTCCTTATGCCACTGGTCGACGCACGCCGCCGTGGTTGTCGATAGAGTCTGGGCCGAGTGAAGCGTGCAAGGCGCCGTCGGAGTTGCCCGCCCCGTGCTAATAGGAGGAATAGGTAAAATAAACGCTATGATCCGGATGTCACCTTCCGGGGTCATACTGGTGCCACGCAACCCACTGGAAAAACGAGGAACACGAATGGAATGTCGCTTTTGCAACCTGGAGACACGCGCGGTCTCGGGCTCCTCCCTGTCCGACCTGGACCGGACTTCACCCTGGAAGAGGACATCAAGCTGGTCATGCTCTCCGGCACGGTCATGAGCCAGAAGGTCAAGCCCTTGGTGGCCAGGGTGCGGATCGACGGGCCCAGGCCGGCGGAGCTGACCACCGCCAAGGACACCGGCGCGTTCGCCGCCGAGGTGCCGGTCGGCTCCTACGCCGTCAAGGTCACGGCCGACGGCTACATGGCCAAGGCGCGGCGCCACGAGCTCAAGGAGGACCAGGCCATGATGGCCGAGTTCAAGCTCAGCCCCAAGCCAAAGAAGGTGGTGGTGCTGAAGAAGAACAAGATCGTGGTCAAGAAGAAGATCCACTTCTCCACCGGCAAGACCGAGCTGCGGGTCGATGCCCACCAGATCCTCGACGGGGTGATCGACGTGCTGGTCAACCACCCCGAGTGGCCTGACCCTTGAAACTTCTTGACATCTTCTACACCCATCGCGTAGGTTGAGGGCAGCATAAGCAATAAGTCCCTCCCGTTGCACGTCAACGGTGAGGAATTAGCCCCTGGGGGTTGCACCGCAACCCCCAGTACTTTTTCTCCGGGCAGCTCGACCGTGGAACGCGTCAACATCTTCATCGACGGGAGCAACTTCTACCACGCGCTCAAGGAGGCGAAGCTCCCAACCAACATCGATTTCGCCAAACTTGCGAGAACTCTTGTCACCCCCGGTCGAAAGCAGTCGCGAACAGCTACACGCACTCTGCCTTCGTCTTGGATCTCGGCCACCTCGAGGTCGAGAGAGCCCACCAGCACCAGGCTGTGGGCCTTGGTCGCGCCGCCCCGCAGCAGCACCAGGTAGGCGCCCTTGCCGGGCAGGGACAGCGCCAGTTTCTTATCGAAGGGGCCAGACGTGCGCGTCGGCTGCAGCCTGTACTCCATGGTCAGGATTGGCTTGATGCCGGCCGTCGGCCAGGTTGCGCAGCGAGCGCTTGAGCAGAAATGACTTCATCAGGTACGATGGGCTGATGTGGCAAGTGTAGGAGTCTGGGGCCTGACGGTGCAGGGAGAGAAAATGGAGCGCTTGTTTCAATTCATGCGTTGGTTTTTCACGGAGCGGAAGAAGTCCGAGCCAGAGACTCTCGTCGTCCATTTCCTGGTTCCGAAGTTTGATCGCAACGGAAAGCCGTGTCGCCGGTCGGTCCACCAGAGACTGCGCAATGACCTCGAGGAACGGTTCGACGGATGGTCGAGCCTCGGAGATAAGCCGCTGCCAGGCGCCTGGAGTAATCCAGACTCAGGGGAGATCGAGTACGACGACTCCTGGCGCTACGAGGTTGGGATCGCTCCCGAACGGCTTGCGGAGTTCGACGAGTACCTTGCCGAGCTCGCTCACCGCCTGGGGCAGAAGGCGATTTGGCGCGTCATCTATGCGGGTGGCGAGGGGAAGGTCATCCCGGCGCGACCGCCCGACAGGGGAAGGTAGGGGCGCGATGGGGAGATGGAGAAGATGGAGAACAAAATGGTTGACAAGTGTGGAGCATATGTTACACTCTTCTTGAATGGAGGTGTGTGCGACATGCAAAAGATGACGTACCGGCTTCTGAAAGGTGAAGCGATCGACATCGGGAAGCTTCCGAAGAACGATCTGGCGTTCCTGCTCGATCTCCAACGGCGAGCCATGGAGGACGAGGACTACTTCGAGTTGGAACGTTCCGTCTGCGGCCCGAGCGCTTACCCCCTCAAGGGGAGCCCGCGCGTCACGAGCGAGATCCATCGGACGCCGCTCTTCCGCGTGGCCGAGGACATCGTGGATCGCGTGGGAATCCGACAGGGCGTCATCGCCCCCGACGAGGATGACGAAATGGTGCCGACCGAGGGGATCATGAGCGCCTCGGAGGCTGCAGGGCATCTCGGTATCACCCGCTCGGCGGTCGTAAAGTCCGCCCAGGCGGGGCGTCTCAAGGGAAAGAAAATCGGGAAGACCTGGGTGCTGTTGCGACGGAGCGTCGAAAGCTACCAGGTCGCCAAGCACCGCGTGGCGGCGGGGAAGGCGGCACACCGGAAGTGAGGGCAGAGCTGTGAAAATAAATCTTTTTGAGAGTTGAACCCTTCCCACTTGAAGGCCAACTGAGCGGGCGCGATCAAAAGGACGGCTGCGCCGACCGCCTTTACCCCGCCTTCTGAGCGGGGTACTGGTCATAATCTGGGATCTTGCTATACACCTATGCAGAGAACCGTAGAGGGGAGGGCTTTATGCCCTCCCTTTGCCGTGCGCGTTCGGGAGGGGATAAACCGTCTACGGAAAAAAGGCGTAAAGCGATTTCACCGGTCCCCTGAGCGGGACCGGAGACCTACTTGGCCTGCTGGACGGACATCCCGCGCACGTCCTGGTTGAAGAAGTCGATCGCCTGCTGGGCGGCAGGGGCCTCGATTTGGCCCTGGATCAGGCCCTCGTCGAAATCGATCCGCTTGAGCCGCTTCATCCCGGCGCGATCCTCCTCCTCGACCTCGCCGCTCAGCGGAACCGAGCCGCGGTACAGGCCGTAGGCGCCCTTGTGCTTGGCGATCACGGTGACCGCGCCCTCGACCTCGTCGCCGATGAAGATGCCGCGCAGGTCGGTCTTGCCCGCGGTGAAGCGCTCGTCGTCGTCGCCCTTGAGCTGTACCCGGGCGTTCGGGATGGTGCGGCCGCGAGAGTCGCGAACGGCTACGCGCACCCTGCCTTCGTCCTGGATCTCGGTCACCTCGAGGTCGAGCGAGCCCACCAGCACCAGGCTGTGGGCCTTGGTGGCGCCGCCACGCAGCAGCACCAGGTAGGCGCCCTTGCCGGGCAGGGACAGCGACAGGGTCTGATCGAAGGGGCCGGACGTGCGCGTCGGCCGCAGCCTGTACTCCCTGGTCAGGATCGGCTTGATGCCGGCCAGGTTGACGTCGGCCAGATTGCGCAGCGAGCGCTTGAGCAGGTACAGCTTCATCAGGTCCACCTTGTAGGCCCGCAGGTGAAGTTTTTTGATTTTACGGGCGGTCACCTCGAGCTGCGGGCGCTTTGAAGCCGGCGCGCGGATTACCTCGGGCACGCTGAACCAGGACTTCTCAAGCTCGCGGATGGTCTCCCCGGCGTCCCGGAAGCGCTCGGCCACTTTCCGGTAGTGCACGATGGCCTCGTCGATCCGGCCCCGGGCGTGGTGGATCTGCGCCATGATGTAGCGGGCCATGTCCACGTGCTCCTCGTTTTGAGCCGTGTCGGCCACCTGGCGGCAGAGATCGAGCGACGGGCCGTACTCGCCCCTGCGGAAGTGCGCGAAGGCCTTGAGGTAGGCCAGGGCAGGGGCCATGTCCGACTTCTCGTGCCGGCGCAGGCCAACCGCGCACCACTCGATGGCCTCGGCCGGCCGGTCGCGCTCGATAAGGGCCGAGGCCAGGGAGAAGACGGCCGTGGGCGCCTCGGGGTCGTCCGGGTGCCGTCCCAGGAAGCCCGCCATGAAGGCCGCCACCTCGTCGAGCAGGCCCGGCCGGTCGAAGCCCTCGAGCTTCTCGCCGTCCGAGATGCGGTCGGCCCGGCCGTAGAGCACCTGGCTGAACGCGTAGGCCGCCCTGGCGGTCAGGTGGTTGTGCGGCCAGGCGGCGAGCAGTCTCCGCAGCAGGTCCATGGCCTCGGCCATCTCGTCCAGCGTGGTCAGCAGCCCGACCGCGCGAAGCTGGCGCGTGAACTGCGCCTCGGCCAGGCCGCGGGCCAGGAGCAGGCCGCCCTCGTGGGCCTCGAGCCGCCGGTAGGCCTCCTGGACCGGGGCGATCCTGTCGAAGGGGATCACCAGCGAGGGGTTCTTCTCCTTGGCCAGCTCGAAGTACTTCAGGATACGCTGATGGTCGTCCCGGCCGATGCTGGCGAACAGCAGCTTGTCCAGCACCTCGTTGACGTGCCCCGGGCGCAGCTCGTACCCCTCCCACAAGGCCTCCAGGCTCTCGATGGTCAGGGCGTGGTCCTCCTCGCGGGCCGCCGCCATGCCGCGCTGGTACAGCTCCAGCGGCGTGGGCCGTACCTCGGGCGGGGGGCTCTTTGGGGACGAGACCTCGAAGCCGGTTGCAGGACCCAGAAGGCTGGTGTCCGGGTAGGCCAGCGAGACCAGCCTGGGGGGCGCAAAACGAAAAATTCCGGGGTTGACCGCCACCAGCCGGTAGGAGATGCGCATCTTCCTGCCCGCGGACGCCAGGTAGAACGCCAGCCGCCGGCCGTCGCGCAGCAGGTGGGTGTGACCGCCCGAGGCCGAGCCCTCCTCCAGCTCGAAGCCCGGCGGGATGCGTTCGAGCAGCACGCAGTGGTCCAGCGGGCGGTCGAAGTCGCGCTCGACTTCGAGCGTCACCTTCAGGCCCGCCCCGGCCGGCAGACGCTCGACGTCGTTGAACCACGGCCTGGTCTTGTGCGTGACAACCGAAAAACCCGAGCTGATGGGCGTGCCCTTATAGGGAGTGGGCACCGGCTCGAGGTGGCGCGCGATCTTGACCGGCGCCTCGTCGTCGAGTGCCGGGGCGTCCGCCAGGTGGCCGCTCAGGACGGCCGAGTACAAGCAGGAGCCCGAGCCCGTGAGAGAGAGAACCACCTCGTTCTTTCCGGGCTTCAGCAGGGTCGGGTCCACCTGGAGGACTTCGTGGGCCGTCTCGCCGGAAAGATCGATCGTGCCGGCCGGCTTGCCGTTGATCCGCACCTGGATCCTGGCGCGCGCATCGCGACTCTCCACGGCCAGCAGCCTGCCCAGGGTCCGCAGCGCGGCCGCGGACTCGCGCGGGTGCCGCCAGCCCAGAATCCGCCCGCGGCCGAGCAGCCAGCGCTTGCCCCGCTCCACGGCCGGATCCGCCGGCCGCACCTCGGCCATGAGCTGCAGGGCCCGGACCCGGTCGAGGTCCGAAAGCCGGCCCGCGGGTCGCCAGCGCTCGACGAACGGGATCGCCCGGTCGTCGAAAGAGATTTTCCTATTTATGACGTCCACCACCTCGGCGGCCTGTTCGGGCCGGCCCAGCCGGATCCAGGTCAGGCCCAGGAGGGCCGCGGAGCCCGGGTCGAGCTCCCTGCGCAGCCGGTGCAGCCGGTGCAGCGCCACCGAGGGGATCCTCTCGCGGCCCAGGTGTGCCAGGGCGTGGATGACCTCGGTCCGGCGCGCGAAGTCGTCGGGCGGGAGCCCGGCCATCTGCGCGGACAGCCAGGTGGCCGCCCGGTCCAGCTCGGCCTGCGGAAAGGGCCAGGCCAGCTCTCCGGCATGGGCCCGCGAACGGGCCAGGGCCTGGATGGCCGCTGCGGTCATCTCCAGGCTGGACGACCGGGCGCCCCGGCTCCACCCCCAGCCGCCGTCGGCTCGCTGGACCGCCCGCAGGTGAGTAAGGGCGCGCCGGAGCCTTGCGCTGACCAGGTCGCGCATGGCAGGAGACGAGTCCGGGCCCAGCAGTTCGATAAGCTCGATCGCCACCAGGGCCTCTTCCGGGCGATCGCCGAACAGGAGCGGATCCAGGCGGTCGCCGATGAAGAAGCGCGCCAGCCGGTTGCTCAGGCGGATGCGCAGCTGAAGGTCGTTCAGGCCCCGGGCCAGCACGAGCTCGCGAGCGACCCGGCCCGAGAGTACGCCCTCGGCGACCGTGTCGATCCGCACCCCGCGCGGCCGGACCGGCACGCCCAGTCGCAGTCGGTCGGACATGTCGTCGGCTGTGGCCGTCAGCGCGAAGACCAGCTCATAACCGGCCCTGCCGGAAGGGACGGCGACCGGCTCGAACAGGTGATCCGCGGTGCGCCGGGCGGGCACCCGGATCCGCGCTATGTGCTTCTTGCCGGCGTGCTCCAGCTCCACGGAGGCCTGGAGATCCTTTTTCGTGTGGTTGAACACCCGCACCAGCGGGGCTACCCTGTCACCCGCTTCCAGCACCGGAGGCAGCATCAGCCGGGCCCAGAATCGGCGTGTGACGCGGATTTCCTTTCTCACCTCGCCCAGCAGGGTCTTTCGGGTCACCCCCCGGCAGGTCACCCTCCAGCGGGTGATGCTGTCTGGCAGCCGGAAGACCGCCGAGGCCACCCCGTCCGGGCCGGTGCGCACGTCGTGGAAGAAGACGGCCGTCTCGGCAAACGACGTGCGCCAGCGGTGGTCCTTTCCGCCGAGCACCGACGCCCGGCCGGTCCTGATGGACGCTGCACGGCCGTAGCCCCTGGCCCCCATCCCTCCGCCGCCCCTGCCCGTGCCGCTCAGGCCCAGGCCGCCGAATCCCTCGGCCTCTCGTTTGGCCAGCTTGTCGAACTCGGAGATGGCCCGGTCGGTCATCACCTTGCGGCGGCTCTTGAGCGCCGCCATGGCGGCCGAGCCCTGGGCCTCGCGCACCTCGGCCTTCTCGACCTCCTGGCCCTCGACCTGTTCGAAGCGAAAGGTGTTGGACGCACAGGTGAGGACCTCGCCCTCGGGCCGCGGGATGTGGAAGAAGCCGAGCAGGTCGGGCAGGTTCTCCGGGAAGGCGGCCAGCAGGGTCTCGTCCACCACCGAGATCAGCAGGCGCGCGTCGACCGGTTTGCCGTCTATGTCTGCCGCCAGGATCGTCAAGGTGACCTCCTCGCCGGGCTGGTAGGTGTCCTTGTCTGAGCGCACCTTGACCTCGATCTCCTGGCTCACGCGCACCGAACGGCTGGCCAGGTGCAGGTCGTCGCCGTGCATGGCTGCGGCGGCCAGCAGGAAGTTGGGCGCCATCTGCGCGGTCATTGCAAGCTCGATGTGGTTCTCGCCCTTTGTAACGACCAGGGCGCGGTGGTCCAGGACGTGATCGGTCTCCGCGGTCAGCAGCACCAGGGCGCGATCCAGGCGGCTGTGGACGGTCACCCGGGCCGGCTTGCCGAGGGTCTGCTCGTCTCCGGCCACGTCCAGCCAGATGCCCGGCTCCTCATCACCGACCAGGGAGATCGCCAGTTCGGCCACCACGGGGTGGCCCGCCCGGTCGAAGGCCAGGGCGCGCAGCACGTGGGCGCCGGGCCGGTCGAGCGTACACTCGACCGACAGCTTGCCCGAGTCGGGCACGGTCGCCCGCTGTGACCACACCCGCACCTCTCCGCCGCCGCGCTCGTCGCGGCGCATGGCCTGCAGTTCGACCGAGGCCGCGCGCGGCTCACCGGCGGGTCCCGTGACTCGTACCGCGACCTGGAACGGCTGGCCGGCGAACAGGGTCCGGTCGTCCACCTCGAGGCCCAGATTGAAGGCGGCCACGGCCAACAGCGCGCTGGCCTCGGCCTTCTGGTGGGAGCGGGCCAGGTGGGCCAGGATCTTGATCTCCTGGGTCTCTTCGAAGGCCCGGGTGGAAAACTCGAAGCGCACCTGGCCGTTCGCGTCCGTACGGCCGGTCCGGAAGCCGGCGTCGCCGGCCAACTGGTAATGCACCTGAAGGTCCGCGGCCGGCGTGCCCTGCGGGTGGCGCACTTCGATCATGCCGGTGATCTCCTCGCCGCGGAAGAACACCGGCCGGTCGAGTAGAATTAAAAGCTCGAACGGCAGGCGGCGGAACTCGCGGACCTGGAAGGAGCCCGGGAAGGACGGTCCGTCCTTCTGCTTGACCGAGAACCGGTAGCTGCCCTCCCGGGCGGCCGGGTCGAGCCGCAGCGCCCGGTGGAACACCCCGTACTCGTCCAGGGCCGTCTTGGCAGAGAAGATCGTCGCCCCGGCCGCGTCGGTAACCACGAGTTCGAGCTGTTCGCCCTTGGCGAAGGTGTAGCGGCCGTCGCGCACCCCGCGGAAGATCCCGCTCAGGTGGACCTCGTCTCCGGGCCGGTACACGGGCCGGTCGGAGAACACGAAGGCCCGCGGCGAGAGTTGGACCGGCGCGCCCACGTCCGGATCGTCCTGGCCGGTCCAGGCCAGATGATCGCCGCGGTCGGCGAACACCACTAGCTGCTCGGGCCCCAGGTCTTCGGGTAGCTCGGCCCTGAAGATCCCGTCAGTACCGGTCTCGCCCTCGACGAGCAGTTTTTTGCCGTCGCTGACCAGGACCCGCACGCCTCCTTCGGACCGCTGTCGCGCGAGATCCTGAGCGAAAACAAAAACCTCGCCGGAGCCGGTCTTGACGATCAAGCCCAGGTCGGATACCAGCACGGCCGTGGTGGCCTCGAGATCGCCGGCTGACAGGTTGAGCAGGTACAGCCCGGGTCGGTCGAACGGCAGGGGCACTTTTTGCTCGATGCGGGCGAATTTTCTGTAGCTCTCGACCGGAACGGTCCAGGTCCTGTCAGGCTCGCACAGGGCGATGTCCACCGCGGTGACCCGGTTCATGTCCAGCCGGTCGCGGAAGAAGTCCTCGGCCTGGATGCGGAAGGCCCGCACGGTGACATTTTCGATGTTGCGCACGTACCAGGTGATGTGCGGTTTTTCGGCTTTGCGGAAGTTCTGCGGCGATTGCACGAGAAGGCTCGGCCGCTCGAGCAGCATCAGGCGCGAGCTTGCCTCGGCGGCCACCGGGCTGCCGGCTTTCTTCGCCTTCTCGTAGGCCTCGCGGGCCTTGGCGAACTCGGAGCGGAGCTCTTCGTGCACCTTGCCGGTCAGCAGCCAGCCGCGGAAACCAAAAAGATGGGCGGCGAACTTGCCGGTCAGGGTCGACAGCACCCGCAGGGCGGCGGCGGGTTTTTTGGCCTCCACGTGGGCCTCGGCCGCGCGGAAGAGCGCCTCGGGCGCACGGGCAGAGGCGGCGTGCTTTTCCGCGAAGCCTTCGAAGAGGCGGGCCGCCTCGGCGAAGCGCTTGTCGGAAGAGGCCGCCTGGGCGCGCTGGAAGAGCATGTCCTCCACGCCCGTGCGGGCCTGGGACCAGAACTCGTGGGCCGGGTGAGTATCCAGATAGTCGCGGAAGGCCGCGGCCGCGTCCTGGTGCCGGCCCTGGCTGGCCAGGCAGAGGCCAAGCTTGTATCGGGCCGTGGCTAGCACGTCGGCGGGGCCGCCCGCGGCGATCAGCTCGCGCAGCTCGTCCTCGGCCTCGGCGTGGCGGCCCAGGTGCAGCGGGGCCAGGGCCAGTTCCAGCCGGGCCTCGAAGACCTTTTCGTGTTTCGGGTATTTCTCGATGAATCGCCGCAGGGCAGCCCGGCCGCGGGCCAGCGAGGTCCCGTCAGCCGGTGTGGGTATACCGTGGGTGCGGCTCGTCAGGTAGGCCGCCTCGGCCGCCCATTTGGTGTTGGGGTGGTCTGCCAGCAGGTCGCGCAGGTAGCGCCTGGCTTCTCTCTGCCTGCCGGCCTTGATCAGGCTCTGGGCGGCCAGCAGTGTCACCTCGACCCGGTGTGGGGACTTTTCGTACTTCTCGTCCTTCAGGTACTCGATGAACCACGTTGCAGCGTCGTGGTGGCGCTTCTGCCGGACCAGACAGCGGCCCACCTTGACCCGGATCTGCTCGGCCAGCTCTCCGGCGAGGCCCATGTCCAGCGCGGCCCTGTAGAAACGCTCGGCCCGGCCGGGCGCTGCCTGGCCCTGGCCCTCGATCGGATCCAGGTTCTCGTCGCCCAGCCGGACGAACCGCCGGGCGATCTCGGTGCGCCTGGCATCCGAGGCCAGCGCATCCAGGGACTCGGAGAACAGTTTCTCGGCCCTGGAAAAGCGGCCCTGCCTGGCCAGGCACTCGGCCAGGCCGAAGCGGGCCAGGTGCACGGCTTCCGACCCCGGGGGGGCGGACTCGAGCACCTTTTGATAGGCCTTGGCCGCCTGCTCGATCTTTCCGGCCAGGAACAGCGCCCGGGCCTCGAGCAGCCTGGCCTGGTCCGAGTCGGGTTGGCGCGGCCCGATGAGGTCGTCCAGGATGGACAGGGCCTGGCCCGTGTCGCCGTCGGCCATGGCCCGCAGGGCGTCGGCGAGCGTGGCCGCGTTGGCCGGGCCGAAGGAAATTAAAAATCCAAGAATCGCGAGGCCGGACAGGGCGCGCCGCATGGCGGTCTCCTTTCGAACGTGATGATCCGAACTAATATACGGATTCGGCGGTCGTCTTCACAGAAGTATTCGACTCACTCAGCTCGTCGAGGTTCCCGGCCCATGACGAACAGTTGCATGACGTCCTCGTCCGGGTCGGGCGGGTTCTGGTTGAAATCCCCGTAAAGCTCGAGGACTCGCAGGCCCGCGGCATTGGCCGGGCGCTCGACCTCGGCGGCCGGGTACATGCGCAGGCAAAGCTCGGTGGCGAACGCCCGGCCGCGACACCCGAGCGGCCCGAATGTGTAGCGCACCCGGCTGATGCGGGTTTCCGGATCGTAGCGGTGCTGCTCGCGCTGCAGGTACTCGACCCCGCGCACCACCACGTTGCGCAGCGGCACCCCCCCGGGCTCCGAGGTCTCCTCGAGCAGCTCTGGCCTGGGGCGGGACAGATCGAAAAAGAAGCGTCCGTCGGGCTCCAGGTGGGCTGCGACCCGCTCGAGGCAGGCAGAGAAGTCGTGGTCTGTGAGGAGGTGCATCAGGCAGTTGAGGGGCGCCAGGACGGTGCGAAAGCGGCGTCCCAGGTCGAACGAGGTCAGCTCGGCCTCGTGTAGCCCGACCCGTTTTGCCACGTCTTTACCGAGGAGCACCGCCCTGTTCCGCGCCCGGTCCAGCATGGCCGGCGCGTTGTCGATCCCGTCCACCCGAAGCCCCTCGGCCGCCACCGCGAACAGGATCCTCCCGGTCCCGCACCCCAGCTCCAGCACCGGCCCCCCGTGTGCAACCGCCCGGTGAACGTACCACCTGCGGTCCACGGAGAAGGGCCCGTACTCGGCCTCGTACCTTTCCGGATCGTCATAGTATTCGCGCAGTTCCACGGCCCGGCATGCTATCACACGAGCCGTCGCCCCACCACCTGCTCCCGAAAATGAGGCATCCGCGCTGTTCGCAGATGAGCCAGCGGCTGAACGGCTGGGCGTTGGTGATCCACTGAGCGCTTTCGTTCCCTCTCCTGGACCTGGACCTGGACTTGGACCTGGACCTGGACTTGAACCTGGACTTGGACTTGACCTGTCTGGTCCAGGTCCAGGTTTAGGTCCAGGTCCAGGTCCAAGTTGATTTCAACGGTCTCACGCGATGCTGAGTCACATGGTCAGCCCGCCGTCGACGTCCATGGTGCGGCCGTTGAAGAAGTCGCACTCGATGATGAACCTGACCGCCTTCCAGATGTCCTCCGGCTTGCCGATCCGGTTGACCGGGATGCGGGAGATCAGGGCGTCGAGGGCTTTCTGCGGCATTCCGGCGGTCATGGGGGTGTCGATCATGCCCGGGGCGATGGCGCCCGCCCGGATGCCGAACCTGGTCCACTCGCGGGCCCAGGTGAATGTGTTGGCGGCCAGGGCGGCCTTGGCCGCGGCGTAGTTGGACTGGCCGTAGTTGCCGTGCCTGGCGCTGGACGAGATGTTCACGACCACGCCGGGGCGGGTCCCGGTCTCGACCATCCTGGCCACGGCCTCGCGGGCCATGAAGAAGGACCCGTGCAGGTTGGTGTTCAGCACCGCGTGCCACTTTTCGGCGGGCAGCTTGACCACCTCGCCCGTCTTGCGGTCCTTCTTGACCAGCATCCCGTCGTCCAGGATGCCGGCGTTGTTGACCAGGCCGTTCAGCCCGCCCATGGCGTCGTGGGCCCAGGCCACGAACGACTCGCAGTCGGCCTCGTCGCGCACGTCCAGCCTGCGGCGGTGGACGGGCTCGGGCAGATCGCCGAGGCCGGCCTCGTTGATATCCCCGGCCGCCACGGTCGCGCCCGCCTCGGAAAGGCGGTTGGCGAAGTGCTTGCCCATCCCGGAAGCCGCCCCGGTGACGATGATCTTCATGTCTATGAGTTCCATGGGTCTCGCTCCTGTAGGTTGTTTCAGAGCCGAGCATGCCACCACCGCCCGCTGGTCGCAAGAGTTCCCATCTTCCTTCCGCCTCCGGCACCGTAGCCGATACCGGCGACGGTGACGGTTATGTGTTCGGGGAGATATTATGTGGTGCCAACATAATGTTGCTGGTACATAATTATGTGTCGATGAGGTGGCCCAGACGGCGGAGCAGGTGGAACGGGCGAGGCCAAGGTGTCCTGCTCGGCCTCAATGGCCCGGACGCTGCTGGCCTATCTCGAGGGCAAGGCCGCCAGATGCCCCGTACTCAGGGCCAAGCGAGTCAGCTTCGCGCTGTGGGTGCTTCGTCCCAAGGGAGCGCCGCGTGACTCGCGGATCGTCACCGCGAAAGCCGTTGTCGCGGCCGACTGAAGATCGGTTCTGCTCGGCGGAAGTAACGGTTTGCGTCGAATCAGCCCTACAACAGCTCCCAGAGCGTTTCTTCACAGTAGTCGATCTCTCTCCAGGACTTGCCGCAGACCGGCTGGCCGGTGCACTCCCGCACGCATTCGGAGCCTGGGCATTCCCAGTCGTCCCAGCAGGGGTCGTCGGTGTCGGCGCAGGTGCCGTAGTTGCAGTAAGAGTCGTCGAGGCACTCCTCCCAGCCGTTGGTGCACAGGCCCGGAACGCAGAAGCCGGACTCGCACTGGTCACGGTCATCGCAGTCCGCGCCCAGGGACCTCGGCGCCCGGCAGGTGCCTTGGCCCTCGTCGAAGTCGCAATACAGGCCTGGAGCGCACCAATCGTAGTCCTCGCAGTCCTGGCCGGCGGACTTGACCGGTTCGCAACGCCTTTCGGAGTTGCAGAACAGGCCCTCGACGCAAGGGTACTGCTGGCACTCCTCTCCCGCCTCGGGCAGGGCCTTGCACTTGCGGTCTGCGGCGCAAAAGGAGCTGTCGACACACTCGAAGGGGTACACGCATTCGGCGCCCGGCTGCAGGGTGCCGCTCCAGTAGGACTCGAGGCCCCCGACGCACCAGCGCTCCCAGGGGACCTCGCTGACGTGCTGGAAGCACTCGCCCGTAAGCAGCAGCGACTCCAGGCAGGCTTCGGCTTCCTCCTCGAGCAGGATCACGCTGCCCTTTTCGGCCGCCCACATCTTGGCCGCAAATTTGTAGGCACAGATCAACTCCACGTCCCGGCGGCACTCGTCCTGCTCGGTGGAGATGGTGATGCCCAGGTAGTCCTCGATCTGCTGGCCGGTGCAGCAGTGGAACATGTTGTAGCAGGCCACCTCGGCCACCTCCTTGCAGAAGTTGCCCAAGGACAAGTTGACCTTCGGCCCCTCGGACCCGGAGCAACCCGGCACCCCCGAGATGACCAGCAAGACGATCGCAAGCGCTCCCAGCGTTCTCATGTCGTCCTCCTCCTGATACGTTTTACGAGCAAGGCAACCATACCATGGTTGCAACCCGTTGTTCGATGTTTTTTTGTGTTTTCCAAAGTAGTGGAATCCAGGATGTTGACGGAACTTGCCGTGAAGTCCTATTATATGGGCAGTAGACTGCCCGGGAAATCCAGTTTTTGGGCGGTGGAGTGCCCGAATGGTCGATTTTGAACGAATTGCTTCGCAGAACCCTTGGTGGCTCGACCCTGCGGCGGCGGGGAGGGACCCGCACGTGCAAGAGTTCGAGGTCTCCCCGCTCCGGTGGCGGCCCCGGTTGCTCGACTGGGTGATCACGCTTCCCAGGGGCGTCCACATCCTGAGGGGACCGCGTCAGGTCGGGAAGACGACGCTTCTCAAGCTGGCGGTCCGGGAACTCGTCGAAAAGATTCCCCCCAGGCAGATCGCCTACCTTGCATGTGACCAGGCGCACCTGCGGGACGACGGCGATCTGGCCGACGCCCTGCGAGCGATCCTGGATCGGCCTGCCGCGGCGACCCGGGTGCTGCTCATCGACGAGGTGACCCACGTGAAGGCTTGGGGCGTGGGTTTGAAGGTTCTCGCCGACGCGGGGAAGCTCAAGGGACTGACGGTCATCGCAACCGGGTCGAACTCCGTGGACGTGAGGCGCGGCGGCGAGAGGATGCCCGGCAGGCGGACGGGAGGGCGCGATCTGACGATGCTTCCTCTCGACTTTCGAGACTACGCCATCGCCCTGAATCCCGATCTGTCCGGTGTACTGCCCGAGAAGGCGCCGGACTCGATCGCCTCGCTGGGCAGGGTCGCGGCCGATCTGGCGGCGGCGGGTCTGGAGCCCGTGTGGAACAGTTACCTGCGAACCGGCGGCTACCCACGCCCCATGCGGGAACTCCACCCAGGAGACGAGCCCGTCGAGGATCCCGCCCGCGTCCTGGTGAGTGCCTTCGTGGGCGACCTCGTGCGCCTGGGACGACGCGAGGAGTATGCCTGCGCCATCGTCGACGTGGTCGCGAAGGCCGGGTGCGGGCCCGTCGACTGGCGGAATCTCGCCAGGGACAGCGGGATAGGTTCCCACCACACGGTGGGCGAGTACGCGGCGGACCTCGAGGATCTGTTCATCTGGAAGATCGTCCACCACGCCCAGTCGATGGAAAAGCCCCTGCCGGCCTTCCGGAAGCGGCGCAAGATCTATTTCGCCGATCCCTATGTTCTCTGGGCGCTGACCTCATGGGCGCGGGGCGCACTCACGGCCGGCGATATCCGCGAGCAGACGCTCGCGGACCCGACCGCAACGGGTGCCGTCGTGCAGGGCGTCGTGGGCTCGCACCTCGCCCGGCGCTACGGCAGGGTTCTTTACTGGCGAAAGGGGGAGCGCCGTGAGATAGACTTCGTGGTCCCCGACGCGCCCTTCCGTCTCCTGGAAGTGAAGTACCAGGTCCGGATCGCCGACAGGGACGCGACCGTCCTTTCGCGCGCGGGAGGCGGAATTCTTCTCACCAAGAACACCTTCCGCTGGAAGCCGGACGACAGCGTCATCTGGCTCCCGGTCCATGTCTTCCTGGCCGCCCTCGGGTGCGAGGCTTGACGAGGAAGGTCGCAGCATCCAACGACAGGATCTGACACCGAAATGTGCTTTCAACTGCCCGGCGCGTGGAACAGGAAAGGATAGTTGACGATCACCGATCCGCCGCCGTGCGGGGCCGGGAACTTCCAGGTGCGCAACCGGGCGGTGATGCAGCGCGTAAGCGAGGCGCTGTCCATGTTGCTGTAGACCACCCCGGCCCGGGACACGTAGCCCTTCTCGCCGATGGTGAACCGCACGCTCACCTTGCCCGAGAGCCGGGGGTTGCGGATCAGCTCCCGGGAGTAGCAGTAGCGGATCTGGTGCCGGTGGTCGTCGATCACCGAGCGGACCATCTCCATGCTCAGCGGCCCCCGCACGTTCAGCCGCCCGGTGCGGATGACCACCTCGCGCTCGTCGGGCTTGCGCGTCGAGCGGCGTATGTCGCCGTAATCGCGGTCGCCGCCGTGACGGCCGCGGGTGCGGACGTCGGCCGTGCCCACGGTCTGACCGGTCCTTCCGCCGCCCGGCCCGTCAAAGGCGAGCCACCGGCCGTCACGCCCGCCGCTTTCGCCGGGCTCGATTCCGTGCAGGTCGCCGATGGCGCCCGCGAGGTCCGAGCCCAGGCCCGGCCCGCCGGTGCCGGGCAGGGCGGCCGGCTCCGCGGCCAGCACGGCGACCAGGCCGCTCCTACCGACAACGCGCCGATCGTTCGCCGGAGCGCCCCGGGAGGCGGTCCGCCGGGCGGTCCTGGGCCGGTCCTTCGCGCCCGCCTCGCCCTCGCGGCCCTTCAGGCGCTCGGCCGGCTGGCCCGCGTGGTTCTCCGGATCCAGCCGGCCGGTCAGGTTGCGCAGCAGGAACAGGGCCGGCTCCGCGGCCCGGGGCCGATCGAGCAGGAACTGCACGTAACGGTCCGGGACCCGGCCCAGTCTCTCGGAGGAGGCGGACACCTCACCGGGCCGAAGGTGGAAGGTGGCGATCAGCGCCACGAAGAAGACCAGCGCCACCATCAGGGCGTTCGGGAAGGTGGTGTCGATGCGGTCCAGCAGCCTGGAGACGTGGCCGGCCGGCCGGGGCACGCGACGGAACGACAGGCCGAGCTGTCCGAAGCGCAGCAGGGCGCAGGCGCCCTCGGGCAGGGCGACCGTGCGGCAGCCGGCGTGATCCGGGTCCAGGCCGGTCCACAGCCGGCCGTGCAGATCGTCGAGGGCGTGCATCTCGCCGGAGCCCAGGCGCATACAGCCGCGCGTCCCGGCCGGGAACGCCAGCCGCACCTCGCCGCCCACGACCCGTGCCACGGGATATGGCCTGGCCGGCAGGTCGACTCCCGGCAGGCCGAAGTCGGCCTCGCGCTCGCTCTGACCCACCGTGACCCTGCGCACCCCGGGCCCGAACGTCTTGACGTCCAGCACGCGCTCACCCCAGAGCTTGCGCACCTGAAGGGTTCCGGCCGCGCCTTCCGGCTCGGGTTCCATGGTTCACCTCTCTCGTTCGCATCACCGTACGAGCACTGGACAACTCCACGCCCCGCAAGTTCCCCCGCGGGCGCGTCAGCCCCCTTGCCCGACTCCGGTCAGGAGGTAGATGGCGAACGAGGCGAGCCAGTGGGCGCCGCCGTAGCCGGAGTCGAACATCTGGTCGACACCGGCCTTGCGGTGGACGGCCGCCAGGCTACCGAACAGGGGCCTCCTGGGATCCGCGGGCGGCAGGGACGAGGCGATGCCTGCCAGGCACCAGGCGCGCTGGAAGGCCAGGCCGATCAGGTGGCCGATCCGGGGATCCTCGAGGTCGAGGACCTCGATCGGGGTCAGGAGCGGCCTGAAGCGCTCCGAGTCCGCGGGCGGCAGGAAGCGATCCAGCCAGGCGGCGAACTCCGGGCCGGGGAGCACCCGGCGCATCAGGTCGGCCTCGGAAAGGCAGGGCGATATGAAGTCCTCGCCGGAAGGCTCGTAGTCCGTTGGGCAGGCGCGGTCTGCGAGGTAGAAGTCGCGCGAGCGGCGCACCACGGCGCGCTCCAGGTCCGCGTCGCCCGTGGCCCGGGCGGCGTCCAGCGCGTGGGTCAGGGCGAAGGCCGTGTTGGCGTGGGTGCCGGCCCGGATGGGCACGCTCAGCCGGTCGAGGTAGTCCCGGAAGGCCGCGGAGAGGTGGCTCGCCAGGGGCGCGAGCGCCGCGGCCCAGCGGCGGCCGTCCGGGTCGTCGAACGCGGCCGCCTCGGCATACAGCCTCATGTACCAGCCCCAGCCGTAGGGCCGCTCGAAGGTCTTGCTGCGCTCGAGCCGGAAGAAGACCAGCTCGCGCTTCAGGTTCTCCGCGCTCAGGTTCTGGTCGAGCCGCTGGCGCATCTTTCCGGCCTCGGGCAGGGCGGGGAAGCGTTCGAGCAGACGCAGCATGGCCCAGTGGCCGTGCACGGACGAGTGCCAGTCGAAGCAGCCGAAGAAGGCCGGGGTGACCTGGCGCGGCGCGACCACCTCGGCAACGGCGTGGTAGACGTGGGAGGGCTTGTTGGGCCAGGGGCGGGCGGTGCAGTCGAGCGACAGGGCCGCGAAGCGCGAGGCCTGCTCGGCGGTCAGCTCGAAAGGGGCCACCGGCGGCGCGGCCGGCCGGTCCTTGGAGGGACAGCCTGCCAGGGCCAGCAGGGTCGCGGTGGTTGCCAGGATAGTCTTCCTCATGGCCTTGAGGTATACTCGTACCGATGTTCGCGTCAAGAGCGCCCTGGCACGTCGGCGTAGGCGTCGGCGTCGGCGGAATTTCGATCTGGCGTCGGGGGGGGCCTGGAGCGTCTCGGAAAAACCCGCCTACGCCTACGCCTACGTCGACGTCTACGCCGACGATTTCGTGGCGGGGATGCGGGTTGAAGCATGCTGTTGCGATACGGTTCCCACGGTGGTATGTTCCCCGGACTTCGTATGCTGCAATATTGCGGCCCTAACAGGAGGCGATCATGAGACGGACGAATGCTTTGTTGCTCTGCGTTGCGGTGCTGGCGGTGGCGGTCTGTGGACTGGGCGGGTGCGCCAAGGTGGATTCGGGCCACGGCGGGGTGCTGTGGACGGCCTGGGGCGGAACCCAGGAAGGTTCCTACGCCGAGGGCTGGTACTTCGTGGCCCCCTGGAACAAGATGTTCACCTACAACATCCGCACCCAGGACAAGCGCGAGGACCTGCACGTGCTGGCCAAGAACGGCCTGTCCATCAAGCTGGAGTCCTCGGTGCGCTTCAAGGCCAAGGCCGACGCTCTGTTCAATCTGCACACCACCATCGGCCCCGATTACTACGATGTGATCCTGGCCCCGGCCATCAGGTCCGCGGCCCGCGAGGTGGGCGGCCGCTACGCTCCCGAGGAGATCTACTCCACCAAGCGCTCCTTGGTGGAGAATGATATTTTCGAGGCGTGCACCGCGGCCATCAAGGATCGGCCGGTCATCCTGGAGGCCATCCTGGTGCGCAACGTGGACCTGCCCGACAAGCTCAAGCGGGCCATCAACGAGAAGCTCGAGGAGGAGCAGCGGGCGCTCAAGATGAAGTTCACCCTGGAAAAGGAGGTCCAGGAGGCCGAGCGCAAGAGGATCGAGGCCGAGGGCGTCGCCAGGCGCAACCGGATCATCACCGAGTCGATCAGCGACCCGCTCCTGCGCTACAAGGGCATCGAGGTGACCGGAGATATCGCCATGTCCAACAACGCCAAGGTGATCATCATCGGCTCGGGCAAGGACGGCCTGCCGCTGATCCTGGGAGGCTCCTAGGCCATGGGTCCTTTCGGCTTCCCGGCCGTCGCCGCCGCGGCCCTGTTGATCTGCGGCTGCGGCTCCGAGGAGGGCCCCGAGCCCGACCTGTCCCCGCCGGCGGTGGTCGAGACCGAGCCCGCCGCCGGCGCCGTGGGCGTTCCCAGCGACGCCAGGATCAGGGTCTGGTTCGACGAGGCCGTTGACAACACCAGGATCGTCTGGGACGACCACCTGCACCTGGTGCTCGACGGGAGCAACTGGTACGGCAACGGCAGCTACGACCTCGAGCAGCACGTGGCCACCCTGGCGCTGGCCTTCGACCTGGCGCCCGGCCGGACATACCAGACGGTGCTCCTGCGCGGCGTCTGCGACATGGCCGGCAACTGCACGACCGGGCCCTACACCTGGTCGTTCACCGTGGGCCAGTAGGCGAAAACCAATGGCTTCGGCGCGAAAGATGCTCTCGGTGGCGGTCTGCGGGGCGACCGGGGCGGTGGGTCGCGAGATGGTGCGGATCCTGGCCGAGCGCGCCTTTCCGGTGGGCGAGCTGAAACTGCTGGCCTCGGAGCGCTCGGCGGGCGAGCGGATCGATTTTGGCGAAGAGGAGCTGGTGGTCGAGGAGCTCACCGACGGATCGTTCAACGGCGTGGACCTGGCCCTGTTCTCGGCCGGCGGATCGGTCTCGAGGCGCTTCGCGCCCGCGGCGGCCGAGGCCGGCGCCGTGGTGGTGGACAACACCTCGGCCTTCCGCATGGAGCCGGACGTGCCCCTGGTGGTGCCCGAGGTCAACCCGGGCGACATCGCGCGCTTCGACGAGCGGCGGATTATCGCCAACCCTAACTGCTCCACGATCCAGATGGTGGTGGCGCTCAAGCCGATCGAGGACGCGGCCACGATCCGCCGGGTGGTGGTCTCAACCTACCAGTCGGTCTCCGGCGCGGGCCGCAGCGGGGTCAGCGAGCTCGAGCAGCAGACGGTGGGACTGTTCAACCTCAAGGAGATCAGGGCCGAGCGCTTCCCCCGCCAGATCGCCTTCAACTGCCTGCCCCACATCGACGCGTTCCAGCCGGACGGCTACACCTTCGAGGAGCACAAGATGATCGACGAGACCCGCAAGATCCTGCACCGCCCGGATCTCAAGGTCTCCGCCACCTGCGTCCGCGTCCCGGTCTTCTACGCCCACGCCGAGGCGGTCAACATCGAGACCGAAAAGAAGCTAACCGCCGCCCAGGCCCGCGACCTGCTCGAGGCAGCCCCCGGCATACAGGTGGTCGACGACCCTTCAGACCTCGCCTACCCCACCCAGTTAGACGCCACCGGCACCGACGACACCCTGGTCGGCCGCATCCGCGAAGACCCCTCGATCGACAACGGCCTCGACCTCTGGATAGTAGCCGACAACATCCGCAAAGGCGCCGCCCTGAACGCCATCCAGATCGCCGAGATCCTGGCCGCTGACCACCTGTAATGATTGACATTTTGACAATTCACCCCCCGCCCCGAAGCCCCGAGTGACAAAAAGTGCACTCCCCTCTCCAGGACCATCCCCGAGCATGCTCAATCCACCGGATTACAAACCGATTTTTTCACCCCCGGGCATGGATCGCTGGCATGCATCTTGCGTTTCAGACCGGAAGCGTGCTAGTCAAGGACGATCGCTAGCGAGGAAGACAACATGAAAAGATGGTTTTTACTCCTAGTTCCCATGCTCTTCCTGGCCGACCAGGTCATGGCTGAGACCATAGAGATGGAAGGCAGCCTGGTCAGCCCATCTTCCAGCCGGCCATACATCAACATCGATGACTGCAACTCGGAAGAAAACCGCGAAGCGCTGTACCTGCGGGCCTCCTGGAGCAGCACCTATAGCCCGACAGTAGAATGGACCGGAACCCTGGACGCGGATGTCTTCATCTCGATCAACGAGAACTGCAGTTCGGTATCGTTCGAGATCGGCAGGAGCGTCGGAGAAGGCGCAGACTTAAACATCGAACATGTACAGGTGGACCAGGAGATCAAGTTCCCGGAGTCAGACTCGGAGGTTTACACCCTGGCCGACCTGATCGCGGAAGAAGAGGAGAATTCGCTGGATTGCGGTTCCGATGTCGAGAACGACTACTACGTGTGCATCAGCTTCGTCCACAAATACGACGACGGATATGGTAGCGAAGTGACCAACACCTACGTCGGGGCGGCGCTCATCAGGATCGACCTCGTGGAACCCGATGCCCCCACATTGACCGCCGTGAACCCCGGTGAGAATAACCTGAAGCTCGAATGGGATCCGCCCGATGACGACGACCTGGGCGGTTTCTACGTAACATACCGGGAATTGGGTAGTGCGGTTGGCTGCTCGGAAAGTAGCGATTGTCCCGGCTCGGACAAGTGGTGCGTGGATGACGAATGTTGGAGTTACAATACCGTCACCGGTGGGGAAAGCGATGGTTATCAGCTTGGAGGCTTGACCGTCGGTGTCGAGTACGAGGTCTTCGTCAGCGCCTACGACGAAGCTGAAAACGAGGGTCCTGGTTCGAATGTGATGACGGGCACGCCGGTGCCGATCGACGACTTCTACGAGTACTACCGCAAGAACGGCGGCAAGGAGAAGGGGGGGTTCTGTTTCGTGGCCACGGCGGCGTATGGGTCGTATGACGATTCCATGGTGGGGGAGTTGCGAGAGTTTCGGGACGAGGTGCTGGCGGGGAGCGAGGTGGGGCGGGGGTTGATCGCGGGGTACTACCGGTACGGGCCTCGGTGGGCGCGGGCTATCAGGGATTCGGATGCGCACCGGGCGGTGGCACGGTGGTCGCTGATGCCCGCGGTGGGGGTGGTGTCGTTGAGGGGAGCCGGGCCGGGGGAGTGGGTGGTGCTGGCGGTGGGATTGTTGGTGCTCGGGTTGCTGGTGGTGCGGTTCAGGCGCTGGCTGGTCGGGGTGGTGAGCCGTGTGGGGGCGGTGGTGGTGGCGGTTGCTTTGATGGGGATCGGGGGCGTGGCCGGGGCGGATGAGTTCGGGTCGTCGAGGGAGTTTGCGGGGGCGGAGCCGGAGTATCAGCTTCAGCTGCGTTTCGGGCCTTACTACCCGGATGTGGACTCCGAGAGCGGGGTGGGCGATTCGAAGCCCTTCCGGGAGATCTTCGGGGGCGGCTCCGAGTGGATGTTCGAGATCGGCTTCGACTGGGAGTTCTGGCGCGGCTTCGGCGCGGCCATGGCCGGCGTGTCGATCGGGTTCGTCCAGTACCTGGGCAAGGGCCGCACCGAGGACGACCAGGTATCCACCGACACCACCGTGCTCAACCTGCTGCCGCTGCGGCTGAGCGCGGGCTACCACTTCACCAAGATCGACGAGTGGTGGCACGTCCCGCTGGTGCCCTACGTCCAGGCCGGCCTGTCTTACTACGTCTGGTGGGTGACCGACGGGGTCGGGGACGTGGCCAAGTCGGATGACGGCGGTGAGGCCAAGGGCGGCATCTTCGGCCTGCACTTCGGGGCGGGGATCAAGCTGCTGCTGGACTTCCTGGACCGGGAGGCGGCCAGCCTCTTCGAGGCCGACGTGGGCGTGATCAACACCTTCTTTTTCGCCGAGTACGAGTTCTCGTGGGTCGACGGATTCGGCTCCGGCAGCCACATGAACGTGGGTGACGAAACCTTCATGTTCGGCCTGATGATGGAATTTTGAGCGATTCCGCGCCTCGCATCCGCCTGCTGGTAGCCTACGAGGGCACCGCCTATTGCGGCTGGCAGGTGCAGCCCGGCCAGATCAGCGTCCAGTCCGTCATGGAAGGGGCTTTTGAGGAGATGACCGGGTTTTCCGTGCGGGCGGTCGCGGCCAGCCGGACCGACGCCGGGGTGCACGCGGCCGGCCAGGTGGTCTGCATGGACAATCCCAGCCGCCACGGGCCGCTCGTCCTGCGCCGCGGGCTCAACGCGCTGCTGCCGGAGGACATCGTGGTGCTCGAGGCCGGAAGGGCGCCCGACGGATTCGACCCGCGCCGGCAGGCCAAGGGCAAGCACTACCGCTACACCGTCCACACCGGACCCGTGCCGCCCCTGTTCGAACGCCGGCTGCGCTGGCACCTGCGCGCGGACCTGGACGTGGAGGCCATGAACCGCGCCGCCGGAGTCCTCGTGGGCGAGCACGACTTCTCCTCGTTTCGCGGCGCTGGTTGCGAGGCTGCAAGCCCTGTAAGGACCGTAGACCGGATCGGGTGGCGCGCCGAGGGCGAGGCGCTGATGCTGGACGTGTTCGGCCGCGCCTTCCTCAAGCAGATGGTGCGCATCATCGCCGGCACCTGCGTGGAGATCGGCCGGGGGCGGCTCGCGGTGGGGGAGATGGCGCAGATCCTCGACGCCCGCGACCGCAAGCGGGCCGGCAGGACCGCCCCGGCGCAGGGGCTCTGCCTGGTGCGGGTGTTCTACGAATAGAAAATCCTTGACATTCCGGTCGGCTTGACAAAATATGCGTGTCCCTGGGTAGGGTTCGAGGAAGGACTCCCGATCATGAAGACGACGGTACACGCGAAGACGTCCGATGTGCAGAGGCGCTGGCTGCTCGTCGATGCCCAGGACCTGGTGCTCGGCCGGATGGCCAGCGAGGTGGCCAGCATCCTGAGAGGCAAGAAGAAGGCCAGCTTTACCCCCCACGTGGACACCGGCGATTTCGTGGTGGTGGTCAACGCCGAGAAGGTCAAGCTGACCGGCAAGAAGTGGTCCGACAAGATGTACTACAACCACTCCGGCTACCCCGGCGGCTTGAGGGTCCGTTCCGCCGAGGTGATGCGAGAGCGGTATCCCACCCTCATCATCCGCCGAGCGGTCAAGGGCATGCTGCCCAAGGGGCCGCTGGGCAACGCCATGATCCGCAAACTGAAGATCTACGCCGGTCCGGACCACCCGCACCAGGCGCAGATGCCCGAGAAGTTCGATATTCCGATGTTGCGCAAGGCACAGTAAGTCAGGGGCGAACGAGATGAACGAGATGTCCGAGAAGTCCGAGATGTCCGAGAAGTCCGAGATGTCCGAGAAGTCCGAGATGTCCGAGAAGTCCGAGATGTCCGAGAAGTCCGAGATGTCCGAGAAGTCCGAGAAGCAACCGTACGCGACCGGAAAGAAGAAGGCTGCAATCGCCCGCGTCTGGCTCAAGCCCGGCGACGGCACGGTGACCGTCAACAGGAAGCCGGTGGACGACTACTTCGGCCGCCCGACTCTGACTCAGATCCTCCAGGAACCCCTCGATCTGACCCAGACCAGGGGCCGCTACAACGTGATGGCGCTCGTGTCCGGCGGCGGCAAGGCCGGTCAGGCGGTCGCGATCCGCCACGGCATCGCCAAGGCCCTGCTAGAGATCGACCCCCAGATGCGCGCACAACTGAAGAAGGCGGGCATGCTCACCCGCGACTCCCGGGTAGTCGAACGCAAGAAGTACGGCCAGCCCGGCGCTCGCAAGCGCTTCCAGTACTCCAAGCGGTAGCCTTCAGGCCTCCGCTGCCTCGCCGGCGATTTGCCGCTCGATCACCCGGATGAGCGCGTCGCAGACATCCGGATCGAGCTGCTTGCAGCTCAGTCTCTTCAGGATCCCGATCGCCTCCTCCTCGCTGACCGCCTTCTGGTAGGGCCTTTCCGAGGTGACCGCGTCGAAGGTGTCGGCGGCAGCCAGGATCCGGGCGCCCAGCGGGATCTGGTCGCCGGACAGGCCGGCCGGGTAGCCGCTGCCGTCGATCCATTCGTGGTGGTGGAGCACCAGCGGACGGACCGGCTGCAGGAAGTCGATCGGCTCGATGATGTTCTCCCCGATCACCGGGTGCTGGCGTACCAGCTCGAACTCCTCGTCGGTGAGCCTCCCCTTCTTGCCCAGGATGGCGTCCCTGATGCCGATCTTGCCGATGTCGTGCATGATGCCGGCGTAGCGCAGGAACTTCATCTGCTCGGAGTCGAGACCGAGCTCGCGGCCGATCTGCAAGGCGATCTCGGTGACCCGGTCGGAGTGGCCGGCGGTGTAGGGGTCCTTGGCGTCGATGGACCTGGCCAGCGCCCGCAGCGTCTCGAGGTAGCCCTTCTCCAGCGATGCCACCAGCTCCTTGGTCTGCTCGTCGTAGTAGAGCAGCTGGTTGGACATGTAGTTGAAGGTGTGGGCCAGCTCGCTCAGCTCGTTGCGCGTCCGCACCGTAAGCTGGGTGCCGAACTTCCCGCGGGCGATGGCCAGCGAGCCCCTGACCAGCTTGGCGATGGGCCGGGTCAGCCCGAACGCGAACAGGACGCCCAGGCCCACCGCGACCAGCAGGCTGACGGCCACCACCAACAACACCTGCCAGAACATCCGGCGCGACGCCTTGTAGACGTCGTCGAGCGGCTCCGTGGAGACCATCAGCCAGTCCGGACGGACCAGGGGCGAGTAGGCCACCAGCAGCTCCCGGTCGTCGGGCATCCGCACCGGCCGGGCGCCGGAGACCCGCCTGGCCGAGCCGGAACCGTCCGCCAGGGGGCCCAGCAGCCGGGGCAGCTGGCCGTCCAGGGCGTCGATGTCCCCGGCCGGGGTGTGCTCTCCCGCGCTGTGGGCGATGCGCGCGAGGTCGGAGTCGACCAGCAGCAACTGCCCGCGCTGGCTGGAGCGCAGCCGGTCGACCAGTCTTTTCAATGGTTCGAGCGACAGCTCCATGCCCAGAAAGGCCGCGCCGCCGGCCTGGACCCTGACCAGCAAGGCCACGGCCGTCTCGTGCCTGGCGTCGATCTCCAGCTCCGGCCGGGCCTTGCGGTGGATCTCGTAAGCCGCGGAAAACGCGAGCGCCTGAGCCTCGACCCGCCGCAGGTCGATCCCGCCGATCTTCTGCTGGTGGCCGGCCAGCTCGGAGGGCAGGATTCTTCCCGAGTCGAAGGCCTGCAGGTTGCGCAGCGGCCGGCCGTAGTGGTCGTAGAAGCCGATGATGTTGACCTCGGGCCGCTTCTGCAGGATGAATCCGAGCAGCTTCTGCTGCTCGTCGATGCTCATGTCGGCCACGTCCAGGTTGGAGACCAGGAGGTCCAGGTCGTCGATGATGTTCTCGAAATAGGCCGACGCCTCCCGGCCGGCCCGCTCCGCTCGCTCCTGCTGGATCTCCCAGGTCTGGGTCTTGACGATCTCCACCGTGGAATCGATCAGGATCAGGCCGACCACGGTGACCGGCACCGCGGTCAGCAAGACCAGCATCAGGGTGATGGTCCTGAAAAGCCTCATCTCTGCTTGGCGATCACCGCCAGGACCCGATCCAGCAGCTTGGCCATCTTCTTCGGCTTGAACGGCTTGGCGATGTAGAGGTCGGGCTTCAGATCGGTCTGGTGCTCCAGAATGTGCCTCCTGGAGATGGCGGACATTAGCACGAGCGGGATTTGACCATGCTCGCCGGAGAGGCGGATGCTGCGCACGAGCTGCATGCCGTCCATCCGGGGCATCAGGAAGTCGGTCACGACCAGGTCGACGTGCTCTTCGCGCATGATGGCCAGGGCCTCGAGCCCGTCGGCGGCCTCGAGCACCTCGACCTCCCGGCTCTCCAGGATATCGCGCACCATCTGGCGGACCGGAGAATCGTCATCGCAAACCAGCGCTCGAAGCGGCATCGTTCAAGGTCCTTTCCCGGTGTCCGCGCCCCGGGAGGGCTCCACCGTGACCCCGCCGCCGGCGCTGGTGGACAGCGTAAAAAAGCGGGCGGCCGAGGCGCGGCCGACCAGCCCGTGGGCGTCGACGGTGCGTAAAAACCAAAAATACTCGCCGTCTGCCAGGCTCGAACGGAACAGGTAGGAGGTGTCCTCGATGGTCAGCTGGCGCACGGGCCGCCGGCCGGCCGGGTCACGGCTGATCAGCAGCACGTAGCGGGCCGCGCCCTGGACGGGCTTCCAGTGGAATTGAATCGAGGAGGTGACCAGTCGCGAGCGTAGAAACGGCAGCACCGGCTCGGGGGGATCCAGCAGGCGGCGCGCCCGCTCCGGCGCCATGCCGGTCCGCACCCTGACGGCGTGGCCGCGGCGCACCACGGTGTTTTTCTTCTGGGCGCTGACCTCGACGCCGTCGCCCTCCATGACCTCTACCCGGGTGGTCCCCTCCGGGTCGACCGACACTATGAAGCGGTTCTTGCGCGAACGGAGGGCCCTGGTCTCCTTGCGGGCCAGCCGGGCCAAGGCCCAGGTCTCGTCGGCCAGTTCCTGGCAGGCGGCGTACTCGGCACTCCGGCAGGCCTGCCGTGCGCGCTCGAGGCTCTCTACGGCCTTGTCGAGTCGCTCGGCGGCGTACTCGGCCGCCCCCTGGAGCCGGGCGTCCCGGACGGCCTGGGCCGCCACGCCCAGGGCGCTGACGGCCGGCTGACGCTGCCTGCCGGGGAGCTTGAACCGCTCTCCGGGCCGCGGCTGGACGTCCGGGGCCATCTCGTTCACGGCCCGGATCTCGTCCGCGGCCCGCGGGTCGTCGTACAGCTGCTTGGCGAGGTCCTCCAGGGTCTGATCGGCCATCAGCGCGGCCGTCTCGGCCGGCGGGGCATTCCGGGCCATGGTGGTCTCGGCCCATGTCAGGCAGGACAGGACAAGACCCACGACCAGCATCGAGCGGCGGCTCCTCATTGGAACGACACCTCCCGCCGCACCACGCTGGCCTGGGCCGAGGGGGTCTTGATCTTGAACTCCGAGCCATCCTCGTCCAAGGCTTCTAGCTCGGCCTCCACCCGGCCCTCCATCAGGGTGAAGGTGGAGCGCCGCATCTGGTTGCGCCGCTCGATCCTCAGGTCGGTGACCGCCACCAGGCTCTCGGGCTCCAGCCGCATGGTGCCGCCCTCCTCGAACTGGATGGTGGCGAAGCTGTCGCGCTGGGTGCGGACCTTGTCGTTGGTGGCCAGCTCCATGCCGACCGCGGCCGGCCCCCAGTCCGGCTCGCCCGACCGCTTGACCCGCACCTCGCCATCCACCTCGGTAAGGGTAGCGGTGCGCTTCGCAATCCCGGGCCGGGCCGCGTCCGTCCCGGCCGGCACGTCCCGCTCCTGGCTGCACGCGGCCGACAGCCAACCGAGGGCAAGGGTGATGTGGAACAGGCGTTGCATCATGATGTCTCATGTTATGCCGATGCCGTGGCGGAGGCAAGAGCACGGCGACCTGGGTCGATCGACCGATGGCGGCGAGCGCGGATGCCTCGCCGAGAAAAAGGATTGACAAGCGGGTTCGGCTACGGTTTTTCTCGGGGGTGCACCCTCGGATTATCATCCCCGCCCGTCACGACGCCGGCCGCCTTCCCGGAAAAGTCCTGCTGCCCGTCGCGAACAAGCCTCTTGTCCAGCACGTGTACGAGCGTGGAAAGGCGTCCGGGCTGGGGTGCGAGCCGTTGATCGCCACCGACGACGAGCGGGTGGCCGGGGTGGCCCGGGACTTCGGGGCCGAGGTGGTGATGACGTCGTCCGGGCACCGCTGCGGCTCGGAGCGGGTGGCCGAGGTGGCCCGCGGGCTGGACGCGGAGCTGATCATAAACCTGCAGGGCGACGAGGCCCTGATAGACCCGAACCTGATCGGTCGCCTGCCGGGACTGTTCGACGACCCGGCCGTTGACATGGCCACCATCGTGGCCCCTTTGCTCGACCGCTCGCAGCTGGACGAACCGTCCGTGGTCAAGGCGGTGCTGGATGCGCGCTCCGACGTGATGTACTTCTCCCGCTCGCCCATCCCCAACCCGGAGCGCAGCAGCGGGCTTTCCGGCCCGTTCTACGGGCACCTGGGGGTGTACGCCTTCAGGCGGGATTTTCTTATCGACATCTATTCCAGACCGCCGAGCGCGCTGGAGACGGCCGAGGGGCTGGAGCAGCTTCGGGTGCTCGAGGCCGGACACCGGATCCGGGCGCTCGTCGGCCGGGCGGTCCTCTTCGGCGTCAACACGCCTGCCGACCTGGAGCAGGTCCGGGCTATCCTGGGCGCGGCGCTCGAGAGCCGGCGGGAGGGGGGACCGTGAGCCGGCCGGTGAGGCTGGGGACGGTGGGCATCGGCGGCGGCGAGCCGCTGGTGATCATCGCCGGGCTGTGCGTGATCGAGGATCTTCGGCAAACCGTTGACCTGGCCCGCGAGCTTCTCGGCATCTGCTCCGAGCGCTCCCTTCCCCTGGTGTTCAAGGCCTCCTTCGACAAGGCCAACCGCACCTCGGGCGCCTCGTACCGCGGGCCCGGGCTGGAGGACGGGCTGCACGTGCTGGCCGCGGTCAAGGCAACGGTGCGGGTGCCGGTGCTGACCGACGTGCACGAGTCGGCCCAGGCCGCCGTGGCCGCCCGGGTGGTCGACGCCTTGCAGGTGCCGGCCTTCCTGTGCCGCCAGACCGATCTGTTGACCGCCTGCGGGCGGACCGGAAAACCCGTCAACGTCAAGAAGGGCCAGTTCATGGTGCCGGCCGACATGAGCTACGCGGCCGAGAAAGTACGCGCGGCCGGCGGTCAGCCCCTGGTCACCGAGCGCGGCACCTCGTTCGGCTACGGCGACCTGGTCGTCGACATGCGTTCTCTCATCTGGCTGCGCGAGACCGGCGCGCCGGTCGTCTTCGACGGCACCCACAGCGTCCAGCAGCCGGGCGCGGGAGGACGGACCGGCGGCTTGCGCGAGATGATCGCCCCCCTGGTGCGGGCCGCGGTGGCGGTCGGGGTGGACGGGCTCTACCTCGAGGTACACCCGGATCCCGACCGGGCCCGCTGCGACGGGCCCAACTGCCTGAGCGTCTCCGGGTTCGCAGACCTGTTGGACCAGGTCCGAACCCTGGTCTCCCTTGTCTGACTTGCCTGACTTGTCTAACATGACCATGGGCAAGTGGATCAAGAACACATTCATATACCTGGCCGTCCGGCTGCTGTTCGGGCTGATGCGGCTGATGAGCCTGCGGCGCAGCATGCGCTTCGGCCGCTGGCTGGGCCGGGTGGCCTACCGGCGCGGCCGGGTCGAACGCGAGCGCACATTGCGGCACCTGGCCTGGGCGTTCGAGGAGATGCGGGAAACCGAGCGCGAGCGGATGGCCCACGCGGTGTTCGAGCACCTGGGCGCCGGGGCGGCCGAGGTGGTCAACGTCCGCAAGATCCGGGACCTGACCGGGTACGTGGATCTCCCGCCTGACTCGCGCCGGGTGCTGGACGACGTGCTGGCGCGCGGCCGGGGTGTGGTATTCATCAGCTGCCACTGCGGCAACTGGGAGCTGATGGCCCGTGGCCTGGTCGCGTACGGCTATCCGGTCAACACCATCGGCCAGAAGAGCTACGACCCGCGCTTCACCCGCCTGCTCAGCAGTTTCCGCGACCAGGGCGCGGTGCGCACCCTGTGGCGCGGCGAGACGGACCTGGTCAAGCGCATGGTCGCCGCATTGCGAAGGGGCGAGATCATGGGCCTGATGATCGACCAGGACACCGACGTGCCCGGTGCCTTCGTGGACTTTTTCGGCAAGCCGGCCTGGACGCCCACGGCCGGCGCCACGCTGGCCAGGAAGACCGGCGCGCCCGTTGTGATGGGCTTCAACCACCGCAGGCCCGAGGGCGGCTACGCGGTCACCATCGAGGAGCTCTTCCCCTGCGACCTGGAGGACTTCGCCAGGGCGGTGGTGGAGGACACCCGGGCCATGACCCGCAGGATAGAGGACCACATCCGCGCCCACCCGGCCGAGTGGGTCTGGATGCACCGGCGGTGGAAAACCAGGCCATCATAGCGTCCCCCTGATATAGAAAGACACCAACCTGACCAGCCTCTCCCCTCCGAAGTCCGAGGCCGTCAGGCTCTGCTCCGTCTCAGGCAGCGAGATGCCGGGGTACTCCCTGAACGGCGGGCCGAGGGGCACGCGCGCGGCCAGGCCGGCCTCGAGGATGCGCTCGTCGCCCAGATCCAGGCGAAAGCCCACCCGGCCGACGATCAGGAACTCGTCGCCGAGTTCCACCAACTCGGGATCCTCGAGCAGGTGTATGGGATCTTGCAGGGGCATCTCGTAGGACGAGACGTAGTGCAGGGCCAGGTCCACGACCGGGCCGCTCGGAGCGTTCCAGCGGCAGCCCAGGTTCGCCCTGAGCAGCGGCTCCCTGGGGATACTCTCATCTTGCTCCTCGGTCACACCCCGCAGGGTGACCCGCCTCAGGCCCAGGTTTACCCACAGGGTCAGGTTCTCGATAGGGCTCAAGGCGAGCTCCAACTCGCCGCCAAAGGCGTCAACCGCGCCTGCCTGGTTGACGTACTGGAGAGTCGAGTTGGACAGGTCCCACCTCCAGAAAGGGTGGGTGACGAGGTCTGTCTTGAAGTAGATCATGTCCTGGTAGATGTTGTAGAAGAGATCCACAGTTGCTCGCAGCCGCGAGTCGAGGAAATGACCCCGCCAGCCCGCCTCGATGGAGTGGACCTTCTCGTTGACCAGCTTCTCATTGCCCAGGGACTCGGCGAACTTGCGTTTGAAAGCATCGACAATGGGATCATCAATGGTGGTGTCTTGTGTGTGTATATGGAGCTGGTTCTCGGCGAAGGAGGGCTTGCGGAAGGCCAGGCCGTAGCCCAGCCTGAAGGCCTGTTGCTCCCACGGCCGGTACACCACGACCGCCCGCGGGCTCAGGGCCGGGCCTCCTTTGGTGACCGAATTCAGGTCCACGCGGAATCCGCCGGTCAGTTGCAGTACATCCCAGGGGCTCCACTGGCCATGGGCGAAGACCGCGCCGCGAATCTCGTCGTACTGCGAGGGGATGGTCTTGTTGGACTCCAGGGCGGAGTAGCGCAGGTTGCCGCCGCCGATGAGCTGGAGCGATTCGACGACCTTGTAGTCGACCTGCAGCTTCGCGTCCACCGTGTTGGCATCCATGTTGAAATCCGGGATATTGGGCAGGTCCAGTTCCTGAAGCCGGAAGTCCGAACGGAAGTGGAAGTTGCTGTAGATCCTGGAGTGGTAGAGCTGGGCGTGTAGATCCATGTTCTCGGCCAGGCCGATCCGGGCCTGGGCCATCACGAAGTGGTGGTTCAGTTCGGTGGCCCTGAAGTCTCCGACTATCATGAATATGGTCCCGGCGCCCCCGGAGGCGCCGCCGTGCAGCGACAGATCGAGTTTCTGTCCCAGCCGGTAGCGTACGTAGCCGTGGGTCCGGTAGGGCACCTGGGCGATTTCGTCCCGGTCGTCCGAAGGGGAGTTCTGGCCGGCGGAGCCCAGCCCCGCGCCGAAGCTCAGCCTGCCGTCGCCCAGGCGCAGGTCGTGTCGGACCCGGCTGAAAACGCGGTAGTAGCCGGTCTCGCCTCCGGACACGAAGACGTCGCCGCCGGAGACCGGCCTGTCGGTCACGGTAGTGACGTTGATCACCGCGGCGAACGCGTTTGCGCCGTACAGGGTGGAGCCGGGTCCGCGGATGATCTCCACCCGCTCGATCTCCTCGATGTCGATGGTCAGGGCGGCCCACATGGGGTAGCCGGCCAGCTCGACATTTCCCTCGCGGCCGTCGATCAGCAGCAGGACCAGGTTGTTGGATGACTCGGTCAGTGCCCTGGCTCCGACCAGGGGAAACGAGGGCTTCATGTCGTAGACGTCGAAGCCCGGGACCCGCCTGAGCAGGTCTACCAGGCTGGTGGCGCCCGAGGCCTGGATATCCTCGCGGGTCATGACCGTGATGGCCGAGGGGCTGTCGAAGATGGACTGGCGGCGCTTGCTGGCCGACTTGACCTCGTCGGCCAGCATCTCTTCATCCTCCTCGAGGAGCTCGAACTCGTCGCCCAGGTCCTCGTCCTCCTGGGCCGGTGCGGCTGCGGGAAAAAGGGCCAGGACGACCAAGCTCGCCAGGCATGCCGAGAAGATCTTCATGCAATACCCCGGATTCTGGACGGGTCCAACATACCGCAATCGCCAACAGCCGACAAATTCTCCGGCGTATTGACCGGCGGGGTTGCGCGATATACGGTACAAGCCTGGTACACACTGTCTCGGAGGTAGACATGCCATTCGAATTCCGGGGACTGTCAATCGGCAAGCTGGGGGTGATCGGCTCGGGCCAGATCGGGCCGGACATCGCCCTGCATTTCTCCAAGGTGCTGCACCGGCACGGGGTCCAGGTCGTGGTGGTGGACGTGGCCGCGGACGCGCTCGAGCGCGGCCGGGCAAAGCTCCACAAGAAGGTGGATCGCGGTGTGAAGAGCGGTGCTTTTTCCCCCGAGATGGCCGAGGCCATGAAGGCCGCGGTGGTCTTCACCGGCGACTACGAGCGCCTGCGCGGGGCGGACTTCGTGGTCGAGGCGGCCACCGAGGACGTGGGCCTGAAGCGCAAGATCTTCGGCCAGCTCGAATCGCTGGTCTCGGACGGCGCCGTGCTGGCCTCCAACTCGTCGCACCTCAGGCCGGAGTCCATCTTCGAGCCGCTTGGGAACAAGGGCCGCACCCTGGTGATCCACTACTTCTTCCCGGCCGAGCGCAACCCGGTGGTCGAGATCGTGCCGGGCGGGGACACCGACCCGAAGGTGGTGCACGACCTGATGGGCTTCTACGAGCGCATCGGCAAGGTGCCCATCCGGGTGGGCAGCCGCTACGGGTACGCGGTCGACCCGATCTTCGAGGGTCTCTTCTTGGCCTCGGCCCTGTGCGTGGCCGAAGGCCTGGGCAGCGTCAAGGAGGTCGACGCGGTGGCGACCCGGGCGCTCGGCCTGACGGTCGGCTCGTTCACCGCCATGAACCTGACCGGCGGCAACCCGATCACCGACCACGGCCTGGATATGTGCCACGAAGAATTAAACCCATGGTTCCGCTCGCCCGAGTTGCTCAAGGATGCCATCGCCTCCGGCAAGCCCTGGGACGTTGCCGGCCGCGGGGAGAGGGTCGAGCCGCCGGCCGAGCGCGAGCAGGCCATCTCCGACGCGCTCCGGGGCGCCTACTTCGGCCTGGTCGGACAGATCATCGACTCCGGCATTACCAACGTCTCCGACCTGGAGATGGCCCTGGAGATCGCCCTGGACCTGACCCCGCCCTTCAGGATGATGAACGAGCTCACGGTGGAGAAGTCCCTGGAGCTGGTCCGGCGCTACGCCGAGACCCACCCGGACTTTCAGGTTCCCGAATGCCTGGTTCAGCAGGCAAACCAAAAAAAGCCCTGGGCGATCGAGTTCGTCCGCCGCCACGACGAAGGCGACGTGGCCCTGGTGCGCATCCGGAGGCCCAAGGTGCTCAACGCGCTCAGCCCGGCGGTGTTCGAGCAGCTGCGCGCGCATTTCGAGGCCATTCGGAAAGACGAAAACATCCGCGCCGCGGTGCTGACCGGCTTCGGCACCAAGGCCTTCGTGTCCGGGGCCGACATCCAGGGCCTGGCCGAAATCGACTCTCCCGAGACCGGCGCCCAGCGCTGCCGCGACGCCCGGCTGGCCGGAGACCTGATCGAGCGTCTGGAAAAACCCGTGGTCTGCGCCCTGAACGGCTTCGCCCTGGGCGGCGGGATCGAGCTGGCCATGTGCTGCTCGGCCCGGCTGGTGGCAAAGGGTTTGAAGATGGCCGCCTCCCAGCCCGAGGTCAACCTGGGCATCATCCCGGGAGCGGGCGGCACCCAGCGCCTGCCGCGCCTTGTAGGGCTCGAGAAAGCCGCCGAGCTGCTGCGCACGGCCAGGCCCGTATCCAGCGCGGAAGGGGTGGAACTGGGGCTTTTCCGGGCCGAGGTTACACCCGACGAGCTGATCCGGACCGCCGTCGACCTGGCCCGCGACGCGGCCGATGGCAAGGTCGTGCTCGAGCACGTATCATACGATCCCCTGGACACCCCCGACACCCTGCCCGAGGTCGACATCGGCCACCTGAGCCGCGCCATCGACGCCATCCTGTGCCGCACCATCATCGAGGGCTGCCGCAAGCCCCTGCCCGAGGGCCTGGAGATCGAGTCGCGCATGTTCGGCGAGTGCCACAAGACCGAAGACATGCACATCGGCCTGAAGAACTTCCTGGAGAAGGGCGCACGCTCCAAGGCGGAGTTCAAGCACGCTTGACCGCTGCCCGCGGGATCAGAACTTCCGCCACGAGCCGACTGGATTGATGAGCTCAGAGCTGCCCTTGAGGAGCGGTTGAGTGAAGTGCTCGTCGTTGGAGTAGATGATGTCTATGGTTCCCTTGAAGGGGAGAACCGTCAGGAAGTCCCATACGTGAATATTCGATTCCCGGCTCAGCCGCAGCGCCTCAACCATGTGTCTCTTGCTCGTCCCTGCCCACTTCGTCTCTCTTCGTCTCAGGAGCTGTCTCAAGTGGCCTTCGGCAATCGCCGGGTCCAGCCTTCTGCCCCGCCTCGTCAGGATGTGGAATATCTCGGCCACCAGTTGCTGAGAGAAGAGAATGACGTTTTTCTGTCTCAGCGTGCGATGTATGAATCCGAGGGCCTTCTTCATCTCCGACGACAGCTCGTGCTCCTCGAAGAGAGGCACCTTCAGGGCGTAGATCCATATCTGCGTGTCAATCAAAATCCGCTTCATCGAACTCCCCGATCCCTTCCCCGTCGTCGCCGAGGTGTTTCATGCTGCCCGGCGGCATGGCCAGCCACTCCTCCAGGGGAATCTCCGATCGGGGGGGCTCGATGTGTCCGTATTTCTCCTGTATCGCCTCCCGGACGATCTCGGATTCCGACCGGTTTTCCTTCCGCGCGATGCGCTCCAGAAGCCGGGCGAGATGCTTGGGTAGACGGTAGTTCTTGCGGACCGTCATTCTCTTGATCTCTTTCATGATGCGCTCCTTGCATGCCTTTGTATGTACACAATAGCATATAACGACGCCGCACTCAACCCCTTTGGAGTTAGCGACCAATTGTGGTACAATTATAAAATGTGGAGGACGGACTTCCAAGCGGGAGGAAGAGGAATGCGTGCCGGACTAAGGATTTCATCGACCGTCATCGTGCCTCTGATTGCCTTGCTTGCCGGGTGCGGTGGAGACGAATATTTTTGGGACTGCGAACCAAGCGGCAGCTTCGAGACCAACTGTAGCGACCAGATCGACGATGATTGCGACGGCGAGATCGACTGTGACGACAACGATTGCTATGGCGACACCAATTGCCCCGCTGGCTGCGTGCCGGCAAGCGACGTCGAGATCGACTGCACCAACCAGGTGGATGATGATTGCGACGGCGCGATCGACTGCAACGACCCGGACTGCACCGCCGACTGCACGGGCTACAGTTGCGGGGAGATCGAGCCGTGTGGTACTACGTGTGGCAGCGCCTGCGACGCCGGGTGCACCGCCCACTGCTCCAACCGGATCCAGGACTGTGACGAGACCGATGTTGATTGTGGCGGGATTACGTGCTCCGCGTGCGGCTGCGTCCCCGATTGCGCGGGCTACAGTTGCGGGCAGACCGAGCCGTGTGGTACTACGTGTGGCAGCGCCTGCGACGCAGGGTGCACCGCTCACTGCTCCAACCGGATCCAGGACTGTGACGAGACCGGGGTTGATTGTGGCGGGGCTGCGTGCTCCGCGTGCGGCTGCGTCCCCGACTGCACGGGCTACAGTTGCGGGGAGACCGAGCCGACGTGTGGTACCAGGTGTGGCAGCGCCTGCGACGCAGGGTGCGCCGCTCACTGCTCCAACGGGATCCGGGACTGTGATGAGACCGGATCTGATTGTGGCGGGGCTGCGTGCTCCGCGTGCGGCTGCATCTCCGACTGCAGGGGCTACAGTTGCGGGGAGACCGAGCCGTGTGGTACCACGTGTGGCAGTACCTGCGACGCCGGGTGCACCGCTCACTGCTCCAACCGGATCCAGGACTGTGACGAGACCGGGGTTGATTGTGGCGGGGCTACGTGCTCCCCTTGCTGCGGCGTCCCCGGCGGCACGTGTCACAGCTGTGGGGGCTGCGTGCCGGAGTCCGGTGCCACTGGTGGCAGCGCCTGCGACGCCGGGTGCGCCGCTCACTGCTCCAACGGGATCCGGGACTGT
>SDBT01001108.1_pt1 | contig 46291 bp, 45 predicted proteins | sample 2277101 | NCBI WGS metagenome assembly SDBT01 (sample SAMN10404973, study PRJNA504765) | marine sediment metagenome | isolation source: marine sediment core GS10_PC15, 103 cmbsf | place: Arctic Ocean: Southern Knipovich Ridge | collected 2010 | reverse complement strand
TCCCTCTTGGGCGGATGAATTCCACCGTGAGCAAATCTATCAAGAAGTGGGGGCAACTTCTTGAGAAGAGGTGAAAGGACATTTTTTTATAGGAGGTGATTTAAAGCGCAACTCGAGTAATTAATGAATTTATACAAATCTTTATTGAACCAAAAAGGCTTGAAAAATCTCAAAAGGGTAGAGATTAAAAACAAAAATGAAAGAAGGATGACAGAAACAGTTAAAAAGTCAACATAATAATCTAAGACTAGAACAACGATGAAACCCAAATCTAAGAAAGTTAGTACGTTCTATGGAGAATCTCTTTACGACCTGGTGATTCCCAAGAATCATTTCTTTCGTCCATTGTTGATGACTATTGATTGGCCGAGTATACGTAAAGAGCTAATGACAGATATCGAGGGGAAACCGATTGTTTATTCTCATACGGGGAGACCTGCATGGGATCCCCTAATTATCTTTAAGATGTTGTTTCTGCAACGTTACCACATAGCTTCCGATATCAAAGTTAAAGAACGAGCAAAAACAGATTTAACTTATCGGTTCTTTTTAAGAGTACCTATCCCCGAGTCTGTCCCTGATAAGAGTACTTTAAGCCTTTATCGTACCCGTTGGGGGGATAAAAAGATCGACTAGATTTATACGAATATTTTCACCCAAATTCAACGCTTTGGTTTTGCCAACGTCAAAGAGGGGATAGTAGGCGATATTACTCATCAATAGGCGAAGATTCAGAAGCCTACAGCTCGGGTGCTGATTCTTACTTGCTTTGAGAAGTGGTTGAAAGAGATACAACTGCTCAGTGAACAGTTTCCTAAGCTATTCACCTAGAAACACTTCCAGAAACTCGTTTTTGCGACAACAACTTGGCTAGTAGTCTATCGAGAACAAATCAGCAGAAAAGAGCTCTTATGGAAAGAACGGTTGACCCTCTTAGTGCAAAAAATCCTGGAAGTCCAACAACAGGTCTCAGTACTCATTGGTGATTCGATACCCAAACGAGTGATTTCTTCCGTTGAATGGCAGGCTTATCTGAAACGAAAAACGACTTTATTACAGATCTTGGGTGAAAATGTGACCATTAGCGAAAAGGAGATCACCCAAAAGAAGGGGCAACGCAAGATCATCAGTTTGGTTGATCCTGAAGCGCGCTCAGGATACAAAACTAAGAAGAAACGCTTTACTGGTTATAAAGTAGCCACTACAATGACAATAGATGGTTTTCATCCCAGTGTAGAAACCCTCCCAGGAAATGAAAGTGATATGACCATGGCGCTTCCAATGGTTCGCAAAGTCATTACGAACGCGAAAGAAGTACCTAAGACGATGTGCCTCGATTTAGGCTTCAATTCCGTGAAAAATCGCCGAGCATTGCATCAATTGGGTGTTCAACCTGGGATTGAATTCGTACATCGACTTAATTCACGAAATCCAGGGTTATTTTCAGCAGAGGACTTCTCTTTCGATTCTCAGGCGCTAACCGTGACTTGTCCTGCAGAGCAAACTACCATTAAGGTGACACCAAATGCCCAGACTGAGACTTTACTGTTTCGCTTCCCGAAGCGATTGTGTGGTGACTGTTCTCTGCGCACAAATTGTACTACTAGCCAGACAGGTCGAACCGTTCAATTTTCCCAGCATGTTCATTTACTCGCACAAGACCGAGAATTCCTCCAAACAGAACAGTATGAAATAGGTCGTAAGGCCCGTTGGCGGTTAGAAGGGCGGTATGGGATATGTAAAGGGGGGCATTCACTAGCTAAAATCCCGTATCATGGCTTACCAAAGACCAATTTTCATAATCTAATGGTCTTCATTGTGTTAAACCTTAAAAAATTCATTAAAATGCAATATTTCCCATCATTGAAAGTTATTCCTAAATCTTGCCCTAGCGGAGCCTCCGTTTAACTTTTGAAGGAATCCACTTCAGTCCAGAGATTTCGTTCTCTTCCTATCTTCCTTTCCTCCCGATTCTCTTTCTGTCTGTTATTATTGGTCGTCTTATGATTAAATAACTGATTTTTCTCTCTTTTCGAAGGGTTTTTCAGGACTCTCAGATTAGCATAAATAAGTATCCAATATTTAGAATTTCTAAGCGTTCGATAAATACGAAACTATGCGTTAAATCCCAATTAATCTGTAAAAAATAAATATTTTCTATGTTTTGGTGGTTTTATTCTAAAAATAAAATCATAATACGTGAAAATAGATTCAATGACTCGCAGTACGATCAAATAATTAGAGATAATCAATATGAACCACAATATGCTAGCTTTCCGAATTCACGGAGTCGTTTTTTTATTGCAAGACTGATTTCACGTCTTTTGATTTTCAATTATTTTAAGGGAGCTAAATTTTTAAAATATGTAAGCTATTAATACCACCTTCCTCAGCTACACCTGTGATCTGTAGTACACTTTATGATGTTAACATGATTGTAGAACCAACATCTGGGAATGTAATTGAGAATTCAATTTATTACCTTGGAGAGTTTGAAGTAGGAACAATTTATGTTCTAAAAAATATGTTAAAGGATGGAGGCATTCTCCTTGATGTTGGGGCAAATATTGGATTTATTTCTTGTGTGATCGCAAAAACTCTTTTCAAAAGAGGCGGGGTTTATGCCGTTGAACCACACCCAAATACATTGAAACTTTTAGAACAAAATATTGCTTTAAATAACCTGAAGAATATTAAAATTCTTAAGACAGCACTTGAAGTCATTAATACAGACGCAATTATCTATGACAGCTCATCTGGGGACAGAGGATCGGCAAGTTTAATCCCTCCTACTATCAACAATCACGACTCAAGCGGGAAAAAAGTGAAGGTAACCAGTATTGATAAGTTAATTCTAGAAAAAAAATGAAAAATCCCAATGTTCTGAAAATTGACGTAGAAGGATATGAACTAGAGGTTCTAAAAGGAGGAAAAAATCTATTAGAAAATTCTAATGCCCCTGATATCTGTATTGAATACTCCATTAATCATCCTCAATTTGGAGGAAGTTCTTCAGAAGTTTTTAGATTTATCAAAGATATCAATAAATACAGAGTTTACAAATTAAAATATCGAAGAGAAATTCCATCAAAGCTTGTAGAAATACACACAGAACAAGATTTACCCAGAGCAGATAACTTATTTTGTTTTTTGAACCGAAAAAAAGATCACTAATTATCTGGTTAAGAAATGTTTTTGAAATTTAAAGAATGGGGACAGAATCAGTTTCTTTGAATCATAACTATGTATAATCCTAATTAACAAGGATTTTAATATTTTTAAGAGGATTAATGTATGGAAGAATACAAAAAACGTGTATTAATCATAGGAATCGATGGAGCAACTTTTGATATTATCTTTCCTTTGATTAAAAGGGGAGAATTAAAAACAATTAAGCGGATATTAGAAAATGGAGTCTACACAAAACTCGAATCCATAGATCCCCCAATAACAGCTCCAGCTTGGACTTCTGCATACACAGGTGTGAATCCAGGTAAGCATAATATTTTTTCATTTAATGATACCAATGGACATGTAGTAAACGCTACTTCAAGAAAATTCCCTGCAATATGGCAAACATTGAGTGAAAGAGGCTTTAGATCTTTGATAATGCATTTACCTGTAACATATCCACCTGATCAGATCAAAGGGATAGTGCTGTCAGGTATGTTAGCACCTCAACAAATTTTAGACAATATTTTCGGTGAGAAAAAAATATTGAATGAGGAGGAGTTATTATTCGGAGAAGAATTTGTTGAAAAAAGAGGAGTTCATTATTACACTAACCGTCCAAAGTTTATTAGAGAAATGAAACGAGTCGAAAGAATGAAAGGAGATATATTTAAATTCTACCTTGAGCATGAAGATTGGGATTTCGCTTGGCTTCTATTCGCTGGTACAGACGAAATGTCTCATTTATTTTGGGATGAGTTTGAGAGCTCAAGAAAAAACAACGATCTTAGTCCACTAGAGTCAATTTATACTGTCGTTGACAAAATAATTGGAGAGATACTTAATATTGTTAATCTCAACAATACTACAGTTTTTATCATGTCTGATCATGGATTTGGAGCAGTTAAGAATGCTATCAACATAAATTACCTCTTAGAAAAGAAAAAATATTTACACAAACGAAAAAGATCATACAAGAACATAATTAAAAGAAAAATTGTCGAAAACGGAATCAATTTTTCTAAAATTCCTATTATAAAGTATTTTGTCAGATTATCTCTAAGTCTGATTCCTCTTAATACACGTAAATCTCTTAAAGCGAGTTATCTTTTTGATCCAAGAAGTATAGTGGATAAAATTGATCTTGGTAAATCAATATGTTATTGTAATGGCGTCTCAAATGAAGGAGAGATAAGAATTACCCAACCCATGGATGAAAACGAAATTTTAAGATTAAAAACAAAATTAATAAAAGAATTATTAGATTTAAGAGATCCAATGAGTAACAAACCTCTTATTGCAGAAATTCTCGATCCTTTAGATATTTATAATGGCAGATTTACTAAGAATGCACCTTTACTTCTACTTAGAGCAAAAGATAATTACTCAATAAAATCAGATCTTTACGCAAAACATCTATTAACAAAACCCAGACAATCTGGGGAACATCGAAAAGATGGTATTTTGATGATGATAGGTAATCATGTTTTATCTACTGGAACTGAAATACCAAAGAAGCAAATAGTTGACATTACCCCAACAATCCATCAATTATTTCAGATACCTCTCTTTTCAGAATTTGATGGACGGATTATAACTGAAGCATTTCCTCCTGAATCCAAAATTATCAATACTACCTTAAAAAAAGTATCAGTTGAAACAAAAAAAGAAATAAATGACGAAGAAATGCTTTTTTCGGAAGAAGAAGAAATGAAAATTCGCGAACGATTGTCACATCTAGGTTATTTTGATTGAATTATCAGGAAACCACGAAAAACAAAATTTAACATAGTTTAACCGATTTGGGGAGCAAACAATGAATGAATTTTTAATCACAGGTGGTTTAGGGAACATTAGCTCAGGTTTAGCTAGAAAATTACTAACCAGACACCACAACACACTTATCACACAACGAAGTTCATATTTATGATTCTAGAGAGAATTCTTCTTCGAATAAAGATTCTGTAGACGGGGTTCAAGTCATTACTAGTGACATTGGGATTCTAATAATATCAGACACACAGCTATTGGTACACCAAAAAGAGACCTATGAATCTCCATACCATGAGATTTTTGTATTTTAGAGTCCTAGCTCAATTTTAGCGGTCTATTGATCAGGGTGAGGATCAAATTGCATCAATGATTCTGGAATTGTTAGATGATAGGAATTAAATGAGTTTTCAATAGACATTGATTAATCTACATATTTTCTTAATGAGATCCTATTTATTCTTTAATGGAAATCTTTCTCGGTCAAATAACTTATGATTTTGTCCACGCTTTCTTTAGGGATTTCTTTATCTGTCTCAACAATAATTTCGGGATTCGGAGGACCCTCGTACGGGTGACTCATTCCTGTAAAATTCTTTATTTCTCCTGCAATCGCTCTTTTATATAATCCCTTGACATCTCTTTCAATACACACTTCAACTGGACATTTAACGAACACTTCAATGAAATTCGTGGTTTCTTTACGGGATTTGTCTCTTGATGAGAGATAAGGAGAGATAAACGAAACTAATGTGGCTACCCCATTTCTACTGAGTAGCTTTGCTACAAAAGTAACTCGTTCCAGGTTTATTTTACGATCAGCCTCGGTAAAAACCAAATCTTTAGTCAAACTTTGGCGAACTACATCACCATCCAATATTTTTACATATTTCCTGTGCTCTTTTAACTTTTTTTTCTAATCGCATTACTAATTCGTTTTTTCCAGCACCGGATAACTCAGTGAACCATAATACAAAGCCTGTCTTATTGTTTCTCACATTCAATCACGGTTCCATCCATATCTGATGGGATTTTTTCTCCAAGCAATTTTAGTATAGTCGGTGCGATATCCTCTATCTTCGCGTCGACTTGCCCAGTAGATAACTCGTTCTTGGGATCATATAAGATGTACATCCCTTCCCAGTCGTGCATGGCATCATCTGACCCAATATCATTTTCTTGTAAGTAAAGTGTTTTATGACCTATTGTTCCAGCTGCTCGCCAATAAAGATCATCAAATATTACCATTAAGTCTGGATAATCTCCTTTAGGTGTATCATAATACTCCTCTGGACGAACAACCAGGGTTTTCATCTTTCTCTCTTTACAATCGGTTATTTCAAGTATTTTTCGTTGAAGAATATGGAGTTCGTGTTCATAATTTTCAGGAAATATATTCCCCTGGGTTTCTCTTCCTTGGACATTTAGGAATATACGTGAATAGTACCCTCCCCATGCCCAAGCTTTAGTTTTTGACCAGTCTACATTGGCTTTTGATAAAGGAGTTGGGGTAGAACTTTCAGGATACTCTTTCAACACCAGATATTTTTCTTTAATTAACCATTCATTAATACAAAATGCTCCCTGCATCGGTTTTACCCCGTGATCTGATGCAACTAGAATATACGTATCATCATCAAGTAGCTCAAGTATTTCTCCAATGTGATGATCAATTTCTACATAATAATCCCGAATTGTAGTCTGAAAGTCACTATTCGTTTCATACAGGTGATGAGTGGTATCATAATACCGCCAAAATGCATGATGTAATCGATCTACACCAATCTCTACAAAAGCAAAAAAATTCCACTCTTTTGTTTTTAATAGATGTTTAATCATCTTCATATGATTCTCTAACATCTCAAAGAGCTGTTCTTTGATATCTTTTCGATTTCCACTCCGAAAATCGATATCGGGGATATAAGGGCCTGCAATTCTTATTAATTCCGCTTTAAGTTCTGGAGGATTTGTATATTGACTTTTTTCACCTGGAGTCAAAAAACAACTGACAACCCATCCATTGATTGTTGGAGGAGGGGGATAACTGGGTGGTATGGCATATAAACAGGATTTTCGTCCATTTTGGGCAAGAATATCCCAGATTTTTGGCTCTTGAATGCTTTTGGGTGAAACGATCCAAATATCTGTGTATGAAGTACCTTTTCTGTGTCGAAATCCATATAATCCTAGTTTCCCAGGATTTTTTCCAGTAAACATCGTCATCCAAGCTGGAACGGTTATTGGAGGCATACAAGTTCTGAGTTTCCCATAAGTACCATTATCCATCAATTTCGATAGATTTGGAAGATCATTTTTAAATTTTTTAAATATTAGGTCAGGGGAAGCGCAATCAAGACCTATAACAAGCATCTTTCTCCTATTCATTTAATTTCATCGCCAATTTTTCATCGATAAAGGGGATTTCATGCGTGATGGCAGTATCCACAACTTCTAGTCTCATTTTCTCTTCAGGTAACCTTTTTTTAATAGCTGATAGAAAAAGATCTTTTTTTCTGACCATCAAACTGATTTTAGAAAATTCAAATCTCAATCTGAGGGATGTGTTTGTGATCAAATAAAATCTCTTTCTTCCAAATAATTAAGAATTATATCTACAGATTCTTCTGGTGTTTCTTTGTTAGTCTCAACAACAATTTCTGGATTTGGAGGTTCTTCGTATGGATGACTTATGCCAGTAAAATTCTTTATTTCTCCTGCTATAGCTTTTTTGTACATTCCTTTAACATCTCTCTCTATACAGACCTCAACTGGACACTTAACAAATACTTCTATGAAGTTAGTTGTTTCTTTCCTAGCAGCTTCTCTTGCTGAAATGTATGGCGAAATAAAGGACACTAAAGTTGCCACATCGTTTCTACTTAGCAGTTTAGCGACGAAAGTTATCCTTTCAAGATTAGTTTTTCTATCTGCTTCAGTAAAACCTAAATCTTTTGTAAGACTTTGACGAACAACGTCACCATCTAATATTTCTACATTCTTTCCAAGTTCTTTTAATTTTGGTTCTAACATAAAAGTCAATGCACTTTTCCCTGAACCTGATAATCCAGTAAACCATAGTACATAGCCATTATTTTTGTTTGACATTTTGAATCACTTTTCCATCTAAATTCTCAGGAATATTTTCATCTAGTAGATGAAGAATAGTAGGCGCGATATCCTCAATATTCGCACTAGCTTTTCCCCTCGGGAGTTTATTATTTGGATCATATAGAATAAACAATCCATTCCAATCATGCATCGCATCGCCAGAAGCAGTTTCATTTTGAAAAATATAGCAAGAATCATGACCAATTGTGCCAGCTGCTCTCCAATTAAGATTATCATAGACAAGCATAAGGTCTGGATAATCACCTTTTGGATTCTTATATACTTCTTCTGGGTTAAATACAAAATTATTCATATTTTGACCATTATGATCTTTTAAGTTGAGTAATTTCTGTTTTAAAATTTCAAGTTCTTTCCGATAATCCTTTTGATCGATTATACCATTTTTCTCCCTGCCTTTTACATTTAAAAATACTCTTGAATAATATCCGCCCCATGCCCAAGCTTTGGTTTTATTCCAATCGATATCCGCCTCATATATTTTGGTTGGTTTCTTAGGAGGATTTTTCAATACAGGATATTCCTCTCTTATCAGCCATTCATTTATACAAAAAGCTCCGAGGATAGATTTTACTCCATGATCAGATACTACCAGAACATAGGTATTATCAAGTTTTTTGATAATTTCTCCAATGTGTCGGTCAATAGCTTTATAATAATCTCGGATAACATCTTTGAACTTAGAATCTGGTTTGTATAGCCGATGTGTTTTATCATGATAACGCCAGAATGCATGTTGTATCCGATCCACACCAAGTTCCACAAATGCAAAGAAATCCCATGGTTTTTCTTTCAACAAATATTTTATGATTTTCATGTTGTTCTCTAACATCTGAAATGTTTGTTTTCGGATTTCATTTAGATCTCCTGTTCGGATTTCAATATCTGGTATGTAAGGATTAACATGTTTTTCCAATTCGTTTTTTAGCTCGAATGGAAATGTATAGTTTCTCGCTAAACTTGGAGTTAAAAAGCAGCTGATTAGCCATCCATTGATGTATGGAGGTGGATAGCTCGGGGGTATAGCAAATAAGCATGAGTTTTTACCCTTGTTTCCCAAAATATCCCATATTTTCGGCTCATTTACGTTTTTTGGACTTGTGATCCATATATCTGAGTAAGAGTTATCTTTTCTATGCCTAAATCCATATATTCCTAAATTTCCTGGTTTTTTTCCAGTGAACATAACCATCCATGCAGGAATGGTAATAGGAGGCATACAGGTCTTTAAATTTCCATAAAGGCTATTTTCCACCATTTTTGACAAATTTGGTAAATCTTCCCGAAATTCCTCAAAAACTAGTTTAGGAGAAGCGCAATCAAGACCTATGACAAGGAATCTTGGGGTTACCATTGGAACTCGCACATTGATTCTTACTCAACAAACGGATTATCATACTGGAGAATAATATCTGCTACTTCAGGTCTCATCTGTTCAGCAGGTGGATGCTTCCCACTAATGAGCATTTCTCTGATTTTTGTTCCACTGAAATTTATATGGAACTCTGATGTATGAGGACATATTTTTTCATTTACGACTGATCCACATTTTGTACAATAAGAGAAGGATCTAAAGAAAAGTGGTACAATACCAATATCTGGAAAATCATCGAAAATTTCTTGAGCCTCGAAGTGACCATAATAATTTCCGACACCCGCGTGATCTCTTCCTACGATAAAATGCGTACATCCATAGTTTTTTCGCATTATGGCATGAAAAATCGCTTCTTTGGGACCAGCATATCGCATTTCTGTTAATAGGGTTACTAATACTGATCTTTCTTTGAGATAATAATGGTCAATAAGCGCTTGATATGATTCTAGGATTACTTCGTCCTTAAAATCTCCTTTTTTCTTTTTACCAATAACAGGATTGATAAAAATGCCATCAACGAATGTTAAAGCTGCTTTTTGAACATATTCATGACCAATATGGGGCGCATTTCTCGTTTGAAAACCTACTATTGTTTTCCAACCCTTTGCTTTGAAAAGAACTCGTGTTTCTTTCGGTGTTAACCTATACTGGTTAAAAGGAACGTCAGGTCGTTTGAGTAAATCAATTTTGCCTCCTAATAAAACCCCATCCTGTTTAGCTATTCGCGCAACTCCAGGATGTTTTTCATCAGTCGTACCAAACACTGATTTTGTCCAATGTTTTTTTTCAGGAACGAAAATATCCTCAATTTCTAACAATGCAACGGCTTCTCCATTATATGTTAAAGCGATCTGGTCGTCTTCTTTAAGATTTTCAGTAGCTTTTTTACTAACATTGAATGTCATTGGAATTGTCCATGCAAGATCCGTTGTTAACCGATTTGTTTCTAAAACGGAAAGGAATTCTTGTTCGGACATATAACCTTCAAGTGGGCTAAAAGTTCCTATTGATATATTTTCAATTTCAATAAATTTTTCTCTAGTAATTGGAATCGTAGAAAAATCATTTATTTCATCGTGAAGCCGTTCAATCTGATTTCTTGAGAAGATTTTGTTTGTTAAACGACCACCATGAGGCTTAACCATAATTATTCTCTCCTATAGATATCCCAAACGTTCTAAACGTTGTTTAATTTGCTCTTCTTCCTTGGGATCGATCTCGTCAGGAGCTTCTGCATGTAATATTTGTAGAAGAACATGTTCAACATAATCATCAATAGTTTTAAAGTTATTTTCTCTCGATTTTTGTTTCAATAATTCATGTAGATGTTTGGAAACATTAATACTTTTGGTGTCATCATCCAAGCTAGTACACAACCATTTTCTTAATATAAGATGTAATAGAGTATCATAATTTCTATTATAACCGATTTCAAAAGTGTAAAAAAAAGTTAATTAACTATTATGACTAAGAATAAAATGTTCTATTATATCTAAATCGTTAATTCTTATACAATATTAGAGTATTGATAATTCCATTCCCTAAGTATAGCCTAATTTCTCCAATTTATCTAATAATTGCTTTTTATCTTCTTCTGAATAAGGAATATCACCTTTTTTCTCTGTGACTAACTCTCGTAGAACATATACGACGAATCTTGACACAGAAGTGAATCCTGTACCTTCAATTCGTTTTTGAACCTTTTCATACAATATTTTTGGTATTGAAACAGTTGTATATTCTGAAGGAGCCAATTCATCACCGAAGATTATTAATTGGACACTAATGATATAATATTATTCTCAAATAGAGAAGAATCTCTTTTCTTTTTTAATTTTCTTCTCCTTATCCCTTTTTAGATTTCAAATTAATGGTATAATTTTAACGTTAAATCTAATTAATGCTATTTTAATCATCTTTTTTGTTCAAAATATACTAAACACTTAATGGATATTAATTTGTAGTTTAATTACCTAGCTTAAATGCGATTTAATATCGCTTTGACTCTCAATTAGCTTGAATGTTTATAGTAGGATTTATACCAATTTAAATACAGCTCTAGACCCTTTTTAATATCCACTTGTGGTTTAAAATCCAATAGTGATTCTGCTTTTGAGTTATCAGCATAAGTAATGTTAACATCACCAGGTTGATTACCAACATATTCGATTTCAGCTTTGTAACCTGTTAAATCTTCCAATACCCTTAGAAAATCCAATACATTTACAGGAGACCCATATCCCAGGTTAAATATTTGAAAACCATTGCGATAGTTATAGGCTTTTTGTATTCCCTCTACAATGTCAGAAATATAAGTGAAGTCACGTTTTAAGGTACACGGTTCATTATCATACAATTTTATATTTTCTTTATTCAAAATTTTTGTTGTAAATATATGTGGAGCCATATCTGGTCTTCCTCGAGGTCCATAAACAGTAAAGAACCTCAAACAATTGATATTTAATTTATAGAGATGATTATAAGCGTAACAAAGAGCTTCCCCCGCTTGTTTCGTTGCAGCATAAATTGATATAGGTTGGGAAATAGAATCACTCTCAGAAAAAGGAACTTTCATTCGATTGCCATATACTGATGAAGAAGCAAACACAAAATTCATACATTTATTCCGTCTGGCCATCTCTAGCATGTTTAGAGTCCCTCCAACATTAGTTTCTTGATATAAGAAAGGATTTACTAAACTATACCTTACTCCAGCTTGAGCTGCAAGATGAATAACTCCATCAAATGAATATTTATTGAATATTGTTTACAAAGATTCATAGTCCCGAATATCTATCTTATGAAAAACGAAATTATCATATTTTGATAGTAAATTCAAGTTATATTGTTTTAATTTAACATCATAATAATCATTGACATTATCAATACCAACAATTTGAATTCCATCTTTTAATAATTTTTCACAAGTGTGAGATCCTATAAATCCCGCAGCACCAGTGATAAGTATTATTTCTGTTTTTTCCAATTGATCTCACTAAAATTTTTCTTGAATCATCCATTTTAGATGTACAATTTAAATTTTTATAAAGCCTGTGTTTTTCATAATAAGAGAGGCCATTCCATTTTTTCTTCTAGTTACTATTTAAAGAAGCTTAAATAAATGCAGTTGTATCTTTTACAGAAGAAAAATAAGTTGCTTTTTTAAAAAAATTCAATCATTTTTCCTTTATGATAATTAGATTAACTGTTCTAAGACAGATATTATTGAGATTACCAATCAAAAATAGTGAAATAGATGTGATAGAAGTAGCTAATCCTTGAGATAATTCAATAAACCATGATAAACTATCGATAAAGATAATAAAATAAGAGCCACAACTCCAATCGCAGTTAAAGTATCTCTTTTCCCTAAGTATTCCATTGAAAGTATTACTGTCTCATTAATCACTGTATAAAACGGATATTCAGAGTAGGAAATTAGAAAATAACCTACATAGCCAATTACAGCAAGATTTAATATCATTAAAAATAGTGTAAGCAGTATGAGTAGCAGTTTCTTCGATTTACTATTGTTTTCTCCTTTTAACATAATCTTGTCACCTTTAAGTAATTAAGAGTTTAAGTCATTCAGTTTTAAATTTTCCTAAAAACTGAAAATAAAGCTCTAGAAAATAACTCTTTTTACAGTTTACAGGATGTAAACCAAAATTTGAGATTGCTTAATTTCGGATTTGTTAAATGAACCTTGTTTTCTTTTAGAATAACACGAAATTCCAGAAGGAAGAAAATTTGAAACAGATAGCGGCATTAACAACCTTTTAAATATGGTTAATCTTTTCAAGGTTGATTATCATTAGGAGTTCATTTCTTTAAATTGTTCTAATATAAACAAGCGTCTTGTTAAATACCATTTCTGGTATTTATACGGAAAATCCCCTACTATATGCTAAAGTGTAGCTGCAGAAAAAAAATAAGTTGCTTTTCTAAAGAGTCATTCAAAGCAGTTGTGATTATTTTGTCAGTAAATATTGTCGTATACGGAATGGGTTACGTTGGTATTCCTGCAGCGGCTCTTCTAGCGGATGTAGATGATTTCAATGTGGTTGGTGTTCAAAGAAGATCAAAGCGTTCTGGTTGGAAGATCGATTATCTTAACAGTGGTAAATCTCCTTTTAAAGGAAAGGAACCTGGATTAGATGACCTTATTAGGAGAGTAGTAGATAAAGGGTCTTTTAAGGTTACAGATGACCCCTCTGTTTGTTCACAAGCGGATTATGTACTTATTGATGTTCAAACCCCTACCGATAAAACGCATATACCACAATACGAGTCACTAAAGGAGGTAAGTGCTCACATTGGCAGTTATATGCAAAAAGGAGTGACAATTATTGTCGAATCAACTGTTGCTCCAGGTACAACAGAAGGAATAGTACTACCGATTTTAGAACAAGAATCAGGATTGAAAGGAGGTATAGATTTTAACCTCGCTTTTTCCTATGAGCGTGTTATGCCAGGAAAATTATTAGATTATATAATTAATATGCCTCGGGTAATTGGTGGAATCGATAATCGTAGTACTGAGAAAGCTGTTTGGTTATACAAGCACATTGTCAAGAAAGAGATTTCTACCACTTCGAGCTGTGTTGCTGCTGAATTAGCTAAGACTATTGAAAATTCCTACCGTGATGTAAATATTGCATTTGCTAACGAAATGGCTTTAGTCTCTGAAAGTATGGGAGTCAATATATATGAAGTAATTGAGCTCATTAATGCTCGTCATGATCGCCATATGCATACTCCAGGTGCTGGTGTTGGAGGTCATTGTCTTCCTAAAGATCCATGGTTGTTACGGTACGGTCTCATGAAATATGGTTCCTATTTCAGGGAACCAGAATTCATTTCCTTAGGTAGAAGAATTAATGATTACATGCCTATCCATATAGTCGATCTGATTGGTATGGCTTTAATTCATCACAAATTAGATTTTCATAATACTGTAGTAACTGTTCTTGGCGCTGCATATTTAGAGGATTCCGATGATATTCGTAACACACCAGCTAGACCAGTAATCTCCTTACTAAAATCTCGTAATGCTGAGGTTCGGATTCATGATCCATACATAGAAGTACTTGATGATTTTCCTATCGAACACGATTTTTGGAAAACTGTTGATGGAAGTGAGTGTTTGGTTTTCATTACTAAACATTCAGAATATTTCAATATCGACTTAGAAAAAACTAAAGACAAAATGAAAGTTCCTATAATTATTGATGGCCGTAACATTTTCAATCAAAGCCATGTTGAAAAACTTGGATTTTTCTATAAAGGTATAGGGAAAGGATAAATCAGTAACTCTCCCTTGTAACATTCATTTTCTTGATACAAATTCCAATGCTACTAATATTTTGTTTTCATGGTCCTAGAATCCAAGATTCTGAAGATTCTCTTAAAAAACAGAGGAAAAACGAGCATTCTAGTATCATTGTTTCTATTAGTATATTGTCTCCCCTATGTGATTGGTTTTCTCAACCCTGGAATTCGACATCTTAGTCAACTTCTAGTACCAATTTCAATAATTGGAGGTTTTATGCTTTTTACACCTAACAATAATGCCAAGAATGTTGTGATACTCTTGAAAAAAGTTACCAATGTATTTCAAGTTCTTCTATTACTGGTATTAACATTTAGTTCAGTTGTATTTATTGCTGCAACTATACAGATTAATGATAATACAACGTATAAAGAATCATGCAATTGGATCTCAAACAATATAGATAAAGAGGCCAAAATAGCCATTAGTGCCTACATCAAGTTGCCTGACACTCATAAGAATTTTGTGGATTTAGGGTTTATAATAAGTACTCGGTCAAATCTCGAAAGATTAGATGGTGATTATTTTATTCTTGAAGAAAGGACTCTTCAATATTATTTGAGTTTGGTCTCTTCAACAGAATTCATTGAATTAATCCGTTTTAAAGCAGTTGATTCACTAGACCTTTTAAATACCCAACTTGACCCATTCACATTATTTCAACAGTTTTTAGAAACGGGTAAATTTCGAGAAGGAAAACATGGTATTAGTGTTATAGTCTTTGGCCGAACGATAAATGGTACCAGCAACTAATATAATATTACAAAATAATTTTACTAATTCTATCTTATCAAGAATCAGCTGTTCCTGTACTGTACCTGAAGAAATACTTTACAGTCCCTGTAAGATTAGGTGCTTGTAAAATATAAATTGATTAAACTACTCTTCTAATGGTGATTTTTTAGAATGATGAATCAATAAAAAAAATGTCTACATTAATGTGAAAATTGAAGAAAAATTATAAAAGATCCATTTAAAGTAAGCAGGTTGTCATTTATGGAAATTAAAATGAATAGATATCAGTTTACATTCATATCTATTATTATTTTTGGTGCTTTTCTTAGAATTTTGTTTAATTTAATTTTCTATACCGAACCATCAGATGTAATCCAATATATCCATACTGCGAGATTTTTACTTGGAGAAGAGACCTATTATGGTGATCCTCGTGAGATAGGGTATCCTCTCGTTTTAGCGACATTTGGGTTAATCTTCGGGATATCTTATAATACAGCTCGGTTCCTAACAATTTTCCTTGGTATAATTAACATTTTCTTGATTAAAATATTAACTAAGCGTGTTTTAGATCGCTGGAGTTATTTCAAAGAAAATCAGGAAGAAATTGCTTTGTTCACATGTTTTTTAGTTGCAATTTCACCTACTATCATTAGATCGGACGTTCTAGGATTAAGAGAACCACTAGCTGGATTACTTCTGATTATATGTGTTATCCTTTTGTATTCACCTAAAGGATTTGGGGAAAGGAGAATTAGTAAAGAATTAGACTTAGCTCTTCTTTTCTTCTTTTGGTTCTATTTATCGATAACAAGATCTGAATTTGTAATCGTTGGACCTGGTTTGGCTTGTTTCGTGGCTTTGGAGGGATGGCAATTCGCTGAAAAAAGAACCAAATTAAAAGCGGCCTTAATAGTGTGTGCTTCAATTATTGCATTTTTTTTCTGGAATATTTTTTCATACAATGTTTTTGATAATTCAAGTGCTACAGCTGATATGCTTGTTGACGCTATTATTTTACGTAATGATCCAGATGTTATCCCACAAGGGTTGATATGGTATATTTTTGATTATCTAGGCCTTTTCCGATTTATATTCATGGAAATTTATGGTACTTCGCAATTGATAAGTTCATTAGTTCAATTCACTAGTATTTACTTATTTGTCTTTATAGTTATAGGAGGATTTACTATGTTAAAACGATCACACCTTTTGATTCCTGCCATTTTTCTTCTTTTGGCTATAATAAATGGCTTCAATGCATATGCTTGGGAATTTATTGGTTCTGATCGGATTTTATCTATTTCTTTCCCCTTTATATTTATTTTAAGTAGTATCACTTATGGACAAATTAATGATTTCAAGTTTAGATTAAGCCCAGAACGAGTAATAAACATTCCAGGTATTGTTTCAAAAGTAACACTTATTTTGATTTTAACTCTAAACGCACTTCTTCGGCTATTTTTAGGTTAGATCATTTCAAATTTATGGTTTTTACTTAACCATTGTAGGGTTTTTTAAAATATCAAGAGATACGGAAGTATCTAGGATTAAGCTAATCTTAGCTCATATTTTTATTATTGTTTCTTTTTATAGCATTCTTTTGATTGCATCGTAAAATTAATAGCTTTAAGAAAAAAGATTACTCTTCTGTTTGTGACTTCCCAGAATTATTAGTAAACAAGTTCGAAATGTCTTCGCTATAATAAAAAGTAGAAGGAGTTCCAACAAAAAGGTGAACTAATGTTTTCAAGCCATGTTCAATTAATGCTGCACTTACGATTAGACTTGGTGATATAGCAAAAAGAGGTATGAACATTAGACTTACTGCAATTTCATACGAACCAATATTTCCTGGTGAAAGAGGCAAGAAAAATGTCATATAGCCAAAAAGTGCACTTAAAACGGTTATCAAAAGTAAAAAAGCGTTAAATTCTTTCATAAGATCAAAAAGAACCAAATATAAACATACTGCGTCAATTAACCAAATACATAATGTGATTAAAGCAGAAGAGCTTAAAATATGTGTCTTGTGATACATCTTTCTTATAGCAGTTTTATAATTCGTGTAGATTACTGTTAAGTAATTCTTCAATCTTTTCCAGGGATTAAAGATCGATAAAATGCGATCTCCCCAAATTGAGAGAATAATTAGGAGACAAAAACCGAAAACTTCTAAGAATAAAAATATTAATAAAATTAGTCCCGTTTCAGGTTCGAGTCTAATACTATGAGTTAAAAATATTGTAACGATTATTAGAAGAACAATAAGTGAAATACATAGCATGTCAAGAAATTTTTCAAAAAGAATGGCCATTCCTGTTGATGTGTAAGGTACTTTATTTTTCTTTTTAGGTCTTATGACTTTTATTCCCTCCCCGAGACGAGCTGGAAGAAAAGTTGAAAGGAAATACGCTGAAAATGTTACTCCAATTGAAGTCTGTATCTTCATTTCACCGTCAAAACCATTTACAAGTAACAAGTATCTTATTGATCTTAATATTAGTGAACTAAGATATAATATTACAAAAATGACTAAAATCTCGAAAGAAAGAGATAGAATGTTATTCCATATCTCTACTTCGTCGACCAGAATGATAATTATTATGATAAAAAAAATCCCTATGAAAACTGAAAAAAGCATTTGTTTTATCAGGGATTTCATCTCACTCACCTAATCTCTCATTTTTTGATGATTCCAGATTTGAATAGAATCCATTCATCTCTTTATATATCTTTATATTCATACACTTTATGACTTCATGGTGGAAAACATAAATCCTTCGCATAAATCATTTATCTCCTCTTTATTACTGAGGAAAGTCTAATAAAATAAATACTATTGAATCGACTATTGTTAAACCTTGAAATAGTCGGCACATAGGTTGAGAAATTCCATGTAGAAAATAATGGTTTTTATTATAAAGTATTAAAGGATATTAATTGATGATCAGATAAAGTTTCCAAGGTTTCATACGAAAAAAAAAGGTAAGATAAATGTCAACTATAGCATATTTCATTAGTGATCATGGCTTTGGGCATGCTAGTCGAAGTGTTGCTATTATTCGTTCCTTATTAGACTGTGATTTGGATATTTCCATTAATCTTCACACTTCAAAGCCCTTATCTTTTGTGCGAAATTCACTCTCCAGTTCAGAGTCCAGAGATCGTTTTGACTTTCATGATATGGTTAATGATTTTGGTTTTATTAAAGAACAACAATCATTTGTGATCGATCATAAAGAAACTGCGCATGAAGTCCATAGGTGGGTTCAATCTTGGGAAAAATCGTATTTATTAGACAAATTTGCATACCTCAAGGATAAAAATATCGATTTAGTCATTTCTGATATTTCTCCTCAACCATTTATCTTAGCAAAGAAACTAGATGTTCCTAGCATCGCCATTAGCAACTTTACCTGGTTTGATCTCTACCAGAATCCAGCTTATCAGCAAGACGATCTTGAGAAAATTTGGTTAGCTTATCGTGATGCATCTTTAGGTCTTCTCTTACCTTTCAATTTTGAAAATGAAGTTTTTCGTTCAACAATTGAAACGAACTTGGTTAGTCGGAGTCCCACCAGAACAAGGGAGGAAATGCGAAAAGAATTAAATTTAGATTCTTCGTCTATGGTTGTTTACACTGGGACTGGATCAACTATGACTAATCCATTTCGAAAGGAGTGGATCGATGATTCTGAAATTACATTCATCTTAGGAAGTCAATCAAACATTGAAGATGAGATTAATTTACGAAAAATACCTGCTAATGATTACGAAAGCCAAGATTATATAGCCTGTAGTGATATTGTTTTGATCAAACCAGGTTACAGCTCTGTATCTGAAGCTATTCGCTCTCAAATCCCAATTATTGCTGTTGATTTTCCTCAATCAAGAGAATCTAAACTTATTTCTAACACAATTCTAGAGCTTGGAATTGGAAAATTAATTACTTCAAACGAATATTTCATGGGTAAATGGAAAGAGATTATTCCTGAAGTTCTGTTAATGAAAGAGAATTATAAAGATCTTCCTAATAGATTCAAACAAAAAGGGGAAATTCAAATCTCAAGTATTATTCTGGATTTGTTAGAAGAAATTTTGTAGGTACTATGGCTTTATTGCTTTACTACTATCTAAGTTTTTTTTGTACAAACCCAAAGTAACAAAGATAGAAATAATTGGGAAAAGACTTTTTTTCATGAAATAAATGAAATCAATCAGTTGATCATATAATTACCTGAAATCTCAAAATTACAGCATAGTTACATCCATTCTCAGAATTTACCCTTCTAAGATAACATTATATCTATTCATTTTGAAAATCCATTCTTTGAGCCAAATGAAATTCAGTAAAGTGAAAACTTACTCTGTGAATATTTATTTAATAGAATATTAAATTATTAGATTAGAATAAAACATTCAATCACATTAAATTCTTTGTTTCTGGATACTTTGGTAATGGAAAACAATAAGAAAAAAGCCTATGTAGCACTTAGCGTTGATTTTATCCACCCTGGTCATTTAAATATCATTAATCAGGCTCGAAAATATGGATATGTGATCATTGGTTTATTAACCGACAAAGCTATTGCTAGTTATAAACGATTGCCTATTTTATCTTATGAACAACGAAAGATAATTGCAGAGAATATTAAAGGAGTTTCATCAGTAATTCCTCAAGATTCTCTTAGTTATCTACCAAATCTAATGAAGTTAAAACCTGATTATGTTGTTCATGGTAATGATTGGCAAACTGGTCCACAAAGGGGTACCCGACAGGAAGTAATTGATTTTCTTGATGAATATGGTGGAAAACTAATCGAACCTCCATACACCAGCAGTATTTCGTCTTTTACTTTAAAATCACAACTACAGGAAATTGGTACCACTCCTGAAGTTCGCATGCAACGTATGCACCGACTATTAAGTTCCAAACCTTTAATTCGTGTTTTAGAAGCTCATAACGGTTTAACTGCTCTTATTGTTGAAAATCTTAATTTAAAGGAAAATGGAAAGATAAAAGAATTCGATGCTATCTGGATAAGTAGTTTAACTGATTCTACAGCCAAAGGTAAGCCTGATATTGGCTTTATTGACCTAACTTCCCGCTTATCAACCATCAATCAAGTTTTAGATGCTACTACTAAACCTATCATTCTTGATGGTGATTCTGGTGGTTTAACAGAGCATTTTGTTTTTATGGTTAAAACTTTGGAACGGATAGGTGTTTCAGCCATTATTATTGAGGATAAAATCGGTTTGAAGAAAAACTCTCTTTTTGGTTCTAATGCCGATCAAACCCAGGATACGATTGAAAATTTCAGTTACAAAATCTCTCGGGGTAAAAAAGCACAGGTTACTCGTTCTTTTATGATTATTGCTCGTATTGAAAGCCTTATCTTAGAAGTAGGTCTTGATGACGCTATTACTCGTGCGAAAGCTTATATTAAAGCTGGTGCTGATGCTATCATGATCCATAGCAATCAAGAAAGTCCACAAGAGATTCTTTCTTTTTGCCAACGTTATTCAAAGTTCCCAAATAAGGTTCCCCTGGTAGCTATTCCTACCACTTATAATCGTATTACTGAATCCGAGCTTCAGGAAGCTGGTGTATCTATTGTTATTTATGCTAACCATCTTTTACGTAGTAGTTATCCTGCCATGGTTAAAACAGCTGAATCTATCCTGAAACACGAACGTTCTTTCGAAACCAACGATTTATGTATGCCCATTAAAGATATTTTGACTTTAATTCCTGGTGGAGATGAATAATGGATTGTGAATCACTGTGGAGTATCTTCAAATCTAATGATGTCGAATTTTTCTCTGGTGTCCCTGATTCTACCTTTAAAGATTGGATGGTTTTCTTAGATCATGAACATGACAAATATCTTACTAATATCATTGCTTGTAATGAGTGTGAAGCAGTAGCCATCGCTTCTGGTTATCATCTTTCTTCCCAAAAGCTTCCAGTTGTTTATATGCAGAACGCTGGTGAGGGTAAAACAGTTAACCCTCTAACCTCTCTTTGTGATCCTGAGGTTTATTCTATTCCCATACTTTTAATGATTGGTTGGCGTGGTCGACCTTCTGAGAATGACGAACCTCAACATTCAAAAATGGGTAAAATTACCCTTTCTCTTCTTGAAATTTTAGATATTCCTTTTAAAATTCTCACTGCTAATCTAGAAGATTCTCAAAAAGATATTACTTTTTTAATTAATCTAGCTATGACAGAAAAACGACCGGTAGCATTAATCGTTCCTCGTGGTATTATTAGTGATCCTAACTATCAACAAGAGGGTATAGCTCATCCTTCTTTATTTCGTGAAGAAGCTATACATACTATCATGAAATCGTTTTCAGGTTCAGAGGTCATTATTTCGACGACTGGTAAAACTTCCCGTGAATTGTTTGAATATCGTGTTTCTCAAGGAGAAACTCCTCATGATTTCTATACTGTTGGTGCTATGGGTTGTGCACCAGCTATTGCTCTCGGAATAGCCTTAGATAATCCTTCTAGACGAGTTGTTGTTTTTGATGGTGACGGTGCTCTTCTTATGCAAATGGGTTCTTTGGCCACCATTGGTCATTATCATCCCAATAACTTGTATCATATTGCTTTTGATAATCAAGCCTATGAATCAACTGGTGGTCAGCCTACTGTCTCAGGTACTATCTCTTTAGCTGAAATAGCTAATGCCTGCGGTTATACAACTACTCAAGAGGTATCAACTACAGATGAATTATCACTAGCTGTTACCAATATATTTACTTACAAGGGGCCTTATTTTCTAGTTATCAAGGTTGATCGAGGCTCACGTGATAACCTTGGCCGTCCTACTACCTCACCTATTCAGAACAAGATAGCTTTTATGAAACATTTACAGGAATGATTTTATTTGAAAGTTATTCTCTTGAATTCCGGTATTGGTAAACGTATGGGCTCTTTGACTATTTCTCGACCTAAATGTCTTGTCCCTCTTTCCTCTACCCAAACAATATTGGATTTTCAACTTGGTAATTTAGTAGACAATAATCTCACAGAGTTTATCGTTACTACTGGCCCTTTTGCTGATATTCTTATTGAATATTTTGAAACTCATTACCCCTCTCTAAATATTCGATTCATTCATAACCCTCGATTTAATTCTACTAATTACATTTATTCCCTTCATTTAATACCTAATCATCTTATCGATGATGATCTCCTACTTTTTCATGGTGATCTTATTTTCGACAGACAATTATTAGTTTCTTTAATTAATTCTTCAATTTCTAATTGTGTTTTAATCAACAAAGAAGTTTTTCTGCCTGAAAAAGATTTTAAAGGTCGCATTATTAATGAAAAAGTCACTGAAATTGGTGTTGATATTTTTGATTCTAATTGCAGAACCTTAATGCCTTTATACAAACTCACTAAAGATTTCTTTCTGACTTGGAAGCATCAAATGTCTGAATTTGTCAAACGGGGTGAAACAGACGTTTACGCTGAGAATGCTTTTAATATCATTTCCCCACAACTCCTTCTCCAACCGTTTTATTATTCCAACCAATTGTGTATGGAAATTGATACTCCTGATGATTTGTCTCTTGCTCAATCATTGATTCCTAAGAGTGATTAAGATGCCTCAGCAAGAATTTATTAATGTAGATTGCTATGATGAGATATTAGAAATTTTTTCTTCTTTTCAGGCTAAAAATATCTTCTTAGTCACGGGTAAACTCTCTTATAATCTCTCTGGAGCCAAGGAGATCATTAATAAGCTTTCTTCTTCTATTTCTTTTACTCGCTTTTCTGATTTTCATAATAATCCTCAACTCACTGACGTTGAGAAAGGTATTACTTTGTTTAATAAAGGACAATTTGATGCCACACTAGCTATTGGAGGTGGGAGTGTTATTGATATGGCAAAATTGATAACATCTTTAGCTTCTCAACCTAATACTCCTTTATCATTCATTTTACAGTCAGTACCCTTACAGAAGAAACCTATTCCTTTAATTGCTATTCCTACTACTGCTGGTTCCGGTAGTGAAGCCACTCACTTTGCAGTTATTTACATTAATAAGAAAAAATATTCCCTTGCCCATCAGTGGATTCTTCCTTCTTATACTATCCTCGATCCTAACTTATCAATGAACTTACCTCCTTCTATTACTGCTTCTTCTGGTATGGATGCTCTATGTCAAGCAATTGAATCATACTGGAGTATTAATTCCACTGATCGATCAAAAGAATTTGCTACCAAGGCAATGCAACTAGTTCTCCAGCATTTACCATCTACTTATGAATCTCCCACCATTGAAGGACGTTTAGCTCTTTTAAAAGCCGCTCATTTGGCTGGCCAAGCTATTAATATTACTAAAACAACTGCTGCTCATGCTTTTTCCTACCCCTTTACTACTCACTTTGGAATTCCTCATGGTCATGCTGTAAGCTTGACTATAGGAGATTTGATTGTTTTTAATAGCCAAGTTTCTTCAGAAGATGTATCTGATTCTCGAGGAGTAAATTATGTCCAACAATCTTTAACCAAGCTATATTCATTGCTTGGAACTGAAGATGCCCAATCAGCCCGTAAAATAGTCCAAGAGTTAATGATTGATATTGGTCTTGCAACTACTTTTCAGGATTTGAAGATTGACATGAAGAAAAATTGGGATTTGATAAACAGGTCTTTCAATTTGGACCGATTACGTAATAACCCCAGATTATTTACCCCAGTTACCCTCAAGTCATTCTTTTTCGACCTAAAATAAGTTGGTCATTATTGAATTGTCAAATTTCATTTCTTTTATAAAAGATTGATACTCAAAGTAGAGTTAATTAATTTTAACATTCCTAGCCCCCCTTGTGAATATTATCCCTGAAAAGGTAGCTGTTATTGGGATGGGCTATTTGATTCCTGGTTTGAGATTGAGGTAACTCAAACCACAATCTGAAGAAATATAGATTAATAGAGTCTAGATGTTTACAGAAGAAAAATAAGTTTCTTTTCTAAAGGTTCTATATAAGAAGTTGTGATTAATTTGGTAGTAAATATTGTCGTATACGGAATGGGTTATGTTGGTATTCCTGTTGCGGCTCTTCTAGCTGATGTAGATGATTTCAACGTGATTGGTATTCAAAGAAGATCAAAACGTTCTGGTTGGAAGATTGATTATCTAAACAACGGCAAATCTCCTTTTAAAGGAAAAGAGCCTGGATTAGATGACCTTATTAGGAGAGTAGTAGATAAAGGTTCTTTTAGAGTTACAGATGACCCCTCAGTTTGTTCACAAGCGGATTATGTACTTATTGATGTTCAAACCCCTACCGATAAAACACATATACCACAATACGAGTCACTAAAGGAAGTAAGTGCTCATATTGGCAGTACTATGCGAAAAGGAGTAACAATTATTGTTGAATCAACTGTTGCTCCAGGTACAACAGAAGGAATAGTATTACCGATTTTAGAACAGGAATCAGGGTTGAATTCAAAGGAAGATTTTAACCTCGTTTTTTCCTATGAACGTGTTATGCCTGGAAAATTATTAGATTATATAATTAATATGCCTCGGGTTATTGGAGGTATTAATACCCGTAGTACTGAAAAAGCTATTTGGTTATACAAACACATTGTCAAAAAAGAGATTTCAACCACTTCGAGCTGTGTTGCTGCTGAATTAGCTAAAACTATTGAAAATTCTTATCGTGATATAAATATCGCATTTGCTAATGAAATGGCTTTAGTCTCTGAAAGTATGGGAGTCAATATCTTCGAAGTAATTGAGCTCATAAATGCTCGTCATGATCGCCATATGCATTTTCCTGGAGCGGGTGTTGGAGGTCATTGTCTTCCTAAAGATCCATGGTTGTTACGGTATGGTCTCATGAAATATGGTTCCTATTTCAGGGAGCCAGAATTCATTTCCTTAGGCAGAAGAATCAATGATTATATGCCTGTACATATAGTGGATCTGATTGGTATGGCTTTAACGCATCATCAATTAGGTTTTCATAATACTGTAGTAACCATTCTCGGTGCTGCTTATTTAGAGGATTCAGATGATATTCGAAACACACCAGCTAGACCAGTAGTTTCCTTACTAAAATCTCGTAATGCTGAGGTTCGAATTCATGATCCTTATATTGAGGTTCTTGATGATCTTCCTATTGAACAGGACTTTTGGAAAGCTGTGGATGGAAGTGAGTGTTTAGTTTTCATTACTAAACATTCAGAATATTTCAATATTGACTTAGAAAAAACAAAAAATAAAATGAAAGTCCCTATAATTATTGATGGCCGTAATATTTTCAATCAAAAACAAGTAGAAAAAATTGGTTTTTATTATAAAGGTATAGGTAAAGGACAAAAGGACTCTAGATAATTATTGGGACATTACATGGCAACTATAGCCTATTTTATTAGTGATCATGGTTTGGGCATGCTAGTCGAAGTGTTGCTATTATTCGTTCCTTATTAGACTGTGATTTGGATATTTCGATTAATCTTCACACTTCAAAACCCTTATCCTTTGTTCGAAATTCACTCTCCAGTTCAGAATACAGAGATCGATTTGACTTTCATGATATGGTTAATGATTTTGGTTTTATTAAAAAACAGCAATCATTTTTGATAGATCATGAAGAAACTGCGTATGAAGTCCATAGGTGGGTTCAATCTTGGCAAGAATCATATTTATTTGATAAATTTGTATACCTCAAGACTAAAAATATCGATTTAGTTATTTCTGATATTTCTCCTCAACCATTTATCTTAGCAAAGAAACTAGATGTTCCCAGCATCGCTATTAGCAACTTTTCCTGGTCTGATGTCTACCAGAATTCTTCTTATCGGCAAGATGATCTTGATAAGATTTTGTTAGCTTATCGGGATGCATCTTTAGGCCTCCTTTTGCCTTTCAATTTTAAAAGTGAAGTTTTTCGTTCAACACTTGAAACAAACTTGGTTAGTCGAACTCCCACCAGAACAAGAAACCAGATGCGCAAAGAATTAAATTTAGATTCTTCAGCTATGGTTGTTTACACTGGGACAGGATCAACAATGACTAATCCATTCCAAAAAGAATGGTTAGATGATCCTGAAATAGTGTATATTCTAGGAAGTCTCTCCACCATTAAGGATGAGAGTAATACACGAAAAATACCCGCTAATGATTATGAAGGCCAAGATTTTATAGCCTGTAGCGATATTGCTTTGATCAAACCAGGATATAGTTCTGTATCTGAAGCGATTCGTTCTCAAATTCCAATTATGGGTGTAAATTTTCCCCAAACTACAGAATCAAACTTAATTTCCGAAATAATTCAAGAATTGGAAATTGGCATAATCATTTCATCAAAAGATTATTTTAATGGCACATGGAAAGAAAATATCGATGAAGTTATTGCATTAAAAGATAATTACAAATATATTCCTGATCGCTTCACTAAACAGGGGGAATTACAGGTAGCTAATATTATCCTTGACTTGCTAGAGGATATTGTATAATGAGTGATACAATTTAGTGGAGTTTTTAGATATTTGAATGGTATTACCAACCTATCCCTAGTATAAATTGTCTTTAAAGTAATTTCTTGTAGAAAATTGTATAAAAACTGTAAATCTGAATATCTTCTAGTTTTTTAAATGACTTAATTAATTCTCCTCCAATTAGCGATAAACTGATGAAAATGTCAAAGAAAGTAGCAGTAATCGGTATGGGGTACGTTGGAATCCCAATTGCTACATTATTAGCGGATACTGATAGTTTTCAAGTCACTGGAGTTCAACGTAAGTCAAAGAGATCAGGTTGGAAGATCGATTATCTTAATCAAGGAAAATGTCCTATTAAAAATGAACCTGATCTCCCAGAGCTAATTTCTCGTGTTGTTATTGACAAAAAGACTTTTTCTGTTACTGATGATGTATCAATTCTTAAAGAAATGGATTTTATTTTAATTGATGTTCAAACCCCGACTGATGAAAATCATATCCCCCAATATACGTCACTAAGAGAAGTCAGTAAACAGGTGGGAAAAAATCTTTCACGTGGTACAGTGGTTATCATTGAGTCGACATGTGCTCCTGGAACCACGGAATATATAGTTAAACCAATTATCGAAGAAGCTTCTGGATTAAAATGTCTTAAAGATTTCTTTTTGGCTTTCGCTTATGAACGAGTGATGGTTGGACGATTAATTTATAATATTCTTAATTATCCTCGTATTGTCGGGGGAATAGGGAAAGAGAGCGCTGAAAAAGCATCTTGGCTCTATAAACAAGTCTTAAAAAATAAAATAGTCCAAACAACGGCAATGACAGCTGAATTAGCTAAAGTTGTTGAAAATACGTATCGTGATGTCAATGTTGCCTTTGCAAATGAGATAGCTTTAGTAGCAGAATCTTTGGGTGCTGATGTACACGAAATAAGAAAATTAGTTAACAATCTCCCCTTTATTGAAGGGAAAGGTAACCCACATCGAAATATGCATGTTCCAGGAGCAGGAGTAGGTGGCCATTGCCTTGTAAAGGATCCATGGCTGCTTAAATATGGATTAACCCAACATGGAAAGAAATCTGTAGATTTAAAAGTCATCGAAGCTAGTCGATTCCGTAATCTGAATATGCCAAAACATGTCATTTCTTTGTTACATGAATGTTTACAAGAAACAAATCGCACTGAGGTTAAAAAACTTAAAATAGCTGTATTAGGTGTTGCGTTTATCGAAGATTCTGACGACCCCCGAAATACTCCTACCGAAGTTATAATTAATCTATTGAAATCAGAAAAATTTAATTTTATGGCCCATGATTCACTAGTACGTCAAGAAGAAGTTGATTTTCCCATTTCAAATGATTTTAATGCTGTTATTCTGGATTCAGATGCAATCCTTGTCATTACAGCTCATCAGGAATATAAAAATTTAGACCTGAAGCATACAAAAACGTTAATGAAGAATGATCCGATAATCATTGATGGCCGAGTAACTTTTAATCCTGAAGAAGCTATTGAGCTCGGATTTATCTTCAGATCGGTAGGACGAGGACAATATCAAAAATGACTTCTTTCTTGTTATAATTTGATATCATCAGAAAATTATTATAAAATGCTTCAGATATTCAGAGACAATTTATATTGATTTTAATCATTCGAATTGATGTTGACAATCCCTTTAACTGGTATAAAGGCCATAAAAAAGTTTTAAACTATCTTTCCCTTAATTGGACTTATAAAATTAATAAGATTAGGCTCGGATACCTTGAATGTGCTCATTTTCTATTTGAATTTCTTATTAAACATGAAATTCCAGCCATATGATTATTTACCCCGCGTACACTTCCACATAAACGATTTTTAGAGCAATTACTTAATAGTTGCAAATATTGCATTTGCTAATGAAATGGCATTAGTCGCTGAAAGCATGGGTATAAATATCTTCGCAGTAATTGGACTTATAAACGCTCGTCATGATCGTTATATGCATTAACCTTAATAATTCACTTTACAACCTTATTGTTTGGAGTCAGTATTGGGTTAGTCTTTCTCTTGTGAAGCACTAAAGGCTTCGTGGAAGAGCAACAAGGGTCTAAATCACAGAAGGACGAAGATGATGCAGGTAACTAATTCAAAAAAATTATGTGTTTTCGTGCAAGTTTATAATGAATATAAACTTCTAGAAGAACTTGTACATTCCTTAATGGAACAAACACTAAGACCAGCAAGAGTAATCATCATTGACGACGGTTCACCGATACCTGAAGTGCTACAAGAAACGAAACGCTTAGCAGATAGCTATCCAGCCTTAAACATCGTACCATTAACTCTTCCTTTGAAAGAAAAACCTAATTTAGACACTGTGGGGAAAGGGTTAAAGATAGCATGGTTATCGATAAGAGATAGTGATTTCGACTATGTCTCAATCCTTGATGCAGATGCTAGAGTTACCTCAGATTACTACAAAACAATCATCGAGGAAATGGAACAAAATTCTATAATTGCTTGTGCGTCAGGGTCTCTTGTTGTCAAATCTGAAATTAAAGAATATATCGAAGAAATCAATATTGGAGCCAAAGTAGGTAGAAAAGACGCTCGTGGTACAGGTAAAGTGATACGGACTTCATTTTTACTAACTATAAATCCAGATGTCTTTCCTAATGTTACTTGGGACACATGGATCAATACCAAGGCCAAAATTCGGAAATTCAAAACACCCCAAATAGATAAGACATTTTTTTACACCAATCGTCCTACCACTCGTGTAATCAAGAAAGACCTTTTCAGAAATGGTCGGATTACTTATCATTTTGGATATAATCCAATTCTCCTTCTTCTGAAGGTTGTACTGGCTGGAAGAGGAGGAATGAAGATCTTGAAAGGATATTGGTATGCAAGAAAAACGAAGTGGCGATTAAGAGATAAAGAGGTTAGGAAATATTTTGGATGGGGATTCTTTTTACATTTGTAAACAAGTTACTGCCCACTTAAATAAATGAAATCAATAGATAAACTTCAAAATCTGAATGTTCAAGAACCATCCAAGAATGAAATATATTGCTTAAATAGAGATTTTTTCAATGCTTGACAAAATTATTGTATTCCTATTATTCACAACCGTAACAACTGGTAGTGTGTTCTTATGGTTCGTATACATCAGACAATATCGTTTTGCTACTTTATTATTTGATTTACTACCATTTTATCCTATTCTTGTTCTTTTAGGGTTAGTCACCAGTATTATCTGTATAGTGTTATTGGTAAATGAGGGTGAATTAACTCTTCTATTAAGTATCTTAGTATTAATGAATTATATTGTGCAATTTACTCTATTTTGGAGTTGGTTTTCTTCTTATAGGTTAAAAAATTATTCGAAATTCCTCCAAAAATTAGCAAATAACTCTAAAATCCGTGTAATCAGTGTTATTGAGTGGCTTGATCAGCCACAAAAGGATCCTGGTTATATTCTAGTCCTAATAAGACATGATATTGATATTAATTTGGTTAGAGCTCGAAGAATGTTATCGGAAGAGAAGAAATATAATATTTCTTCGTGTAATTATTTTAGAAATAATGCAGAACGGTATTCATTCAACCAAGCAAAGAAAATAATTAATGACATCGCTAAAACTGGACTATCTACAATAGGTTTTCATTACGAGAGTATTAGAAACACAAATGGAGACATTTCCAGCGCAATAAAGTTATTTTCCAAGGAAGTAGAAGAATTTCGGTTGATTTATCCTATTCGAATGGTGGCTGCTCATGGAGACAGATATCGTAATAGACGTATAGTTACTGAAAAACTAGTCGATTTAAAATCATTAAAGCTAGAATCCTCTTACTTCCTTCCTCATGATTATTATTTATCTGATGCTGGAGGTTCTCATCACTTCACATCTCTAAACAATAAGAAAGAAACAATTATGGAAAAACTACAGATACTAGACGAAATAGCTCTCGGATCTTTAGTTCAGATTTTAATTCATCCAGATTGGTGGTTTTAACAAAACTTACTTGAGATCCCATTCATTCAGGTGGAATTATCTTTATTGATTAAATCTTTCTGTTTCACCTAATAATCTCCTTCTTTGTTGGAAATTGTCATTTTAGAAGATTTTTTAGCTGTCAATAAAGAGCTGGAGTCATCATTTCTTTAAACATTTTAAAATTACTGTATTTTGGATTTTCCCAATCCGAATAACAACCCTGATCTAATTTTTCGATTATTCCTTGTATACCCTGTTTAACATTCCATTTTGTTCTAAAATTTAATTGTGACTGGATTTTATTACAATTGACAAAATAATTACGAGAATCTTCTTCATTCACCTTGGTCTTTATTATTGTTTCAGGAAGAATTTCTTTAATTATCTCTCCAATCTGGTTGATTTGATAGTTTTCAGCATTATTTCCAAGATTGAATATCTGTCCTTTCACTTTTGATATAGGAGCAGATAATACATCTTGATAACCTTGAGCAGCGTCTTCAACGTGAATAAAAGGTCTCCATTGATCACCCCCGAATATATTAATCTCACCTCGATGGTAGGCCATTACAGTAAGGAGGTTAATCACAAGATCGAACCGCATTCTATCTGAAATTCCATATACTGTTACTTTTCTTAAGATTGTTGGAGAAAAGTTTTTATCAGTCATCTGTAATAATGCTCTTTCAGAATCTATTTTCGTACGAGCATATGTTGATACTGGAGTTAATGGAGAAGCTTCATTCAATTCTGTTTTTCCTGAAGATGCCCCATATACGCTACATGTTGATTCAAACACAAGTCGGTTGATTTGGAAGTATTTACATATTTCTGCGATATCAATTGTCGAAAGATAGTTCGTAGCCAAAGTTGTTGAAAAATCTAGATCACAAGCAGGATCTCCAACTAATGCTGCTCAATGGCACACTGCATCTACTCCTTTCATAACCTCTACAACTGTTTCGATGTGTTGAACATCTCCCTCTATTACTTCGACTTGAGGATTATCTTCCCATTTAAATCTGGTATCTTTACCCCAAAGAAAATTATCTAACACTCTAACACTATAACCTTCATTAACTAATAGATCGACTAATTTAGTTCCTACATACCCAGCACCACCAATTACTAGAACTCTTTTTATCGATCATTATAAAAAATTGTATCATTTATTATTCATTTCATACCAGAAAATTATTACTATATATAGAGATTAAGAAAATTATTAGATTATATAATTAATATGCCTCGTGTAATTGGAGGAATTAATACTCGTAGTACTGAAAAAGCTGTTTGGTTATACAAACACATTGTCAAGAAAGAGATCTCTACCACTTCGAGCTGTGTTGCTGCTGAATTAGCTAAAACTATTGAAAATTCTTACCGTGATATAAATATCGCATTTGCCAATGAAATGGCTTTAGTCTCTGAAAGTATGGGAGTTAATATCTTTGAAGTTATTGATCTCATCAATGCTCGTCATGATCGCCATATGCATTTTCCTGGAGCGGGTGTTGGAGGTCATTGTCTTCCGAAAGACCCATGGTTGTTACGTTATGGTCTCATGAAATATGGTTCCTACTTCAGGGAACCAGAATTCATTTCCTTAGGTAGAAGAATTAATGATTATATGCCTGTACATATAGTGGATCTGATTGGGAAGGCTTTAACGCATCATCAATTAGGTTTTCATAATACTGTAGTAACCATTCTCGGTGCTGCATATTTAGAAAATTCAGATGATATTCGAAACACACCAGCTAGACCAGTAGTTTCATTACTAAAATCTCGTAATGCTGTAGTTCGGATTCATGATCCTTATATTGATTTTCTTGATGATCTTCCTATCGAACAAGATTTTTGGAAAGCTGTTGATGGTAGTGAGTGTTTGGTTTTTATTACTAAACATTCAGAATATTTCAATATCGACTTAGAAAAAACAAAAGAAATAATGAAAGTTCCTATAATTATTGACGGCCGTAATATTTTCAATCAAAAACAAGTAGAAAAAATTGGTTTTTATTATAAAGGTATAGGTAAAGGACAAAATGGCTCTAAATAATTATTGGGACATTACATGACAAATATAGCCTATTTCATTAGTGATCATGGTTTTGGCCATGACAGTCGAAGTGTTGCTATTATTCATTCCTTATTAGACTGTGATTTGGATATTTTCATTAATCTTCACACTTCAAAGTCTTTATCTTTTGTTCGAAATTCACTCTCCAGTTCAGAGTCCAGAGATCGATTTGTCTTTCATGAAATGGTTAATGATTTTGGTTTTGTTAATAAGGACCAATCATTTAAGATCGATCATGAAGAAACTGCAAATGATGTCCATAAGTGGGTTCAATCTTGGTAAAAATCATATTTATTTGATAAATATGAATACCTTAAGACAAAAAATATCGATTTAGTCATTTCTAATATCTCTCCCCAGCAGATACCAGTTAGCGTCAATTTCATGGTGCACGACTCTTTTGTTCGCCAAGGAGAAGTTGATTTTCCCTTTACAAATGATCTTAACTCAGTTATTGCTGACTCTGACGCTATTCTCGTTATAACAGCCCATCAAGAATATAAAGATTTGGATCTTAGTTCAATTAAAACTCAGATGAATAAATCACCTATTATTATAGATGGTCGTGTTACTTTCCCCCCTGAAATAGTTGTTGAATCAGGGTTTATTTACAGGGCTATTGGTAGAGGGCAATTCATTCCAAAATAGGTTTTTTTCATAGTAACCCTTTATTTCTTTTAATCATCCTAGAATTTTGCTTCCTTGGTATCATCAGTCACTTGAGAAAGTCATTTTGGAAGTAATAATCCTTATCTTACTTTGGAAATGATAAGTTAGTGAACTACTATTAACGAAAGGACAGGGTTTCCTACGAGTCCGCTGAACCTATCAACACGTTAGGGCGTTTTTACATCATTGAAAAGCAACTTATTAAGTAAATTATATACTCTCATGGATGCTTTGCCATCCCAGCGATCACGAAACATCATACTCCAAAATTTCCTTATTTCTGAATCTATTTGTGGATTAAATAAGTACTCCTCCATTATTTTTAGAAGCTCTGGAAAAGTCTCTGTTACTTTTCCTGGAAAAATATCTTTAAAGTTGAGTTGAAATCCTCTGATATTGTCATATAGTTTAAAATCGTTCACAAAAGCTATCATGGGACGATCCATTGGAATGAAATCATATATTACCCCTGAATAGTCTGTGATAAGTAGATCAGTATGTTTCAAGACATATGCTGTATAAGGAACAACGGAAAGTGGTACATGTTTTATATATTGTGATTTGAATCTTTTTTTAAACGTCTCTGCTATTCTTTCAGTATTTATATGATATCGATAGAGAAAAACCGCTTTATGTTTAATTAGTAAATTTTCTAATCGCTTTAAAGAAAAATCCTGTAGAAAAGGGATAAATGGAGGGTTGTTGATATTAAAGGATCTGAATGTTGGAGCATATAGAATGACCTTTTCAAATCCTGAGATATAGGAATTTACCTGATTCTCCCAATGAAAATCAAGTTGAGAGGTTGAAAAAAATAAATCATCTCGCGGAAAACCTAATGGTAAACACCTTTCAATAGGAATTCTTGATGCAGCTGGATAAGTTAATCTATCTAATTTTGAAGCTGCAATCCAATAAAGGCGAGTTTTATCATTTTTGAATTTGTTGTTGGGCTTAAAAACCATTTTGTTTGCTTTTTCAGGAGAAGTTTTTTGAATAGCTTTCTTCTGAAACATCCACTTTTTAGCGCTGGCTTCCACACCTTCAGCTTTCACTGGAGTGCCATGCCATAGATTAATAAAAATTCTACGTTTATCATTAACTATTTTTGTCCAATATAAATCACCAGCACCATGTGTAATTAGAAAAGTTTTAGCACGCAAGATTACAAACAAATCGATTATTGATAAAGGGTTTAAATTTCCTCTTTTATTTTCTTGACTTGTAATTGTATATACTTGGAATGGGATTTTCTTACTTTTTTTTTTGCGCTCTACTAAGAATCTTAAGAAAAAAAAGTTATTAGAATCAAGATATGAACGCCCATGGTTAGCTAAAATAATAATGTTTGAATCTAAGGGCTTTAAAATGGCAAATACTAGAATTATATTGTTTAGAATTTCTTTGATCGTAATTCGTAAACGTTTTGATATAGTCATTGTATAACCCCTAATAATATTTCTAATCGAGCAGTATTATTGCAATAGAAATAAAGATCAAGAATTAATAAATCCTTTTTCCTAAAGATTTATGATGAACAATCAATTTGAATTATTTCCGTTAATGAAATACTGATTCCTTGATAATAAATCTGGTATAAAGAGTTTAAAGATTTCTTATTAAGTAATTTCAATTCTTGGATTATTTTAGATTTTCATCATTTAATTATTGGAGGTAATAGGATGGAAGAACTCTAATTATTGCATCAGAGATGTTTTGGGGGTTAGACGCGTGGATTACTCCAGGAACACCACCTTTTGGATAATAAGTCACTATTGGGGTTTGTGAAGCTAGGGCTTCAAGCTGTGAAATACCTAGTTACACAATGCGGGGTTGAAATCCCCTTACTGAAATTGTATATAGGTTTGACGTTTCCAGTATGATCAGTTTTCTCTTTCTATTTACGAAGCGCAGCTGACTCTAGAAGGTTTTTTTCTACAGGAAATTCATAAGTATAGAAGGTAATCCAGATAAGATCTTATTATTTAAGAATATCCGCCAAATTTTCGCCTAAAATTTTGTATTCGTCGGTTGCATCAATGACAAACTTCATCGACTCTGTTATTTCGAAAAAAGGAAAATCTGAACCGAAAAGAATATGTTCTGCGCCTAATCTATTAACTATTTTTTGGAATAATGCCTTAGAGCACCCTGTTTCGTTCTTGAAATCATTTGGTAATGGTAAACAGCTAGAAGTTTCAATAAAAACATTATCCAATCCTTTCTTAGCTATGTCTATCGAAGTTTGATCCTTTAATTTTTGTGTAATTCCCCCCATATGAGCGATTATGAAATTACAGCTATAATTCTCTGCGACTTCCAGAATTTTCGAATATCCAGACATTTCTTGCCATCTTCCTGCATGAATAATAAAAGGACAATGATTCTGCTCAGCCCAAATAATAAATGGGATTAATTCCTTTTCTGTGATAGGAGTCTTATTATGAGATGGATGAAATTTTAAACCTTTAATTCTAGTTGCATCGAAGCTTTCTAACTCGTTATAATTGAAAGGAGTTACCCAATAGAAGAAAATTTGATTATCAGAATGATTGTCCATCAAGTGAATATTCGTAGGGCCATATGGAGTCGCAAAAGCCACAGCATACTCTAAACCTGCTTCCATAATTTTAATTCTATGAAAATCAATGGAAACAGAAAAATGAAGAATATCATCCGTTTTGGGAGGCCAGGTTCCAATATGAGTATGAGCATCAATTTTTAAAATTTGATTGGACGTTTAGCTTCACCTATCTAAAGATATCGGTCCTTAAGAAATTCTTTAATTTTTTTCGTGACATTTGTACCGAAAATCGTTTCCTTATTCATTTTAATCTTGTTTCTTATCTCTTCTTCATTCTTCATTACTTTTGTGATTGTTGGAGCGATTTTATGGTAATCTGGAACGAGAAAATTCCCTCCTAGATCGAAAGTTTCTTTCCATTCAGTCCGATCTCTTAAAGTAATACAAGGAACCTCAAGGAGAAATGCTTCTTGTTGTACACCCCCCGAATCAGTAAGAATTAGTTTTGAAGATCGCATTACTTCCAAAAATTCAATATAAGGAAGTGGAGGTATAAATTCGATATTCTCAAACTTTACATTTAGTCTGAATAACTTTTTCCTTGTATGTGGATGGATAGGAAAGATAATCGGAAAACCTAAACTATCAATGGCGGACATTAATGGTTTTAGTTTTTTTCCAATGTTGGCCTGTCTATGAATTGTTAGTAATATCTTTTCGTTTAGGTCAGGTATTCGTTTAAGCTTAGGTTCAATAAACTTCATTGTGTCGACAATAGGATGACCAAGTTGAAAAACTGTATCCGTTATACCTTCATTTTTTAAGTTTTGAGTACAATGGGTTGTAGGAGAAATATGAACATCTGCAATTGCATCAACCATTTTACGATTAATCTCTTCAGGCATACTTTTATCAAATGATCGACACCCTGCTTCGACGTGTATTAAATCAATATTCATGTTTGCTGATACTAAAGCACAAGCTAAAGTAGAATTTGTATCACCTAAGGTGATTAAGATATCTGGTTCTTCAGATATCAATATCATTTCTACATTTTTAATCATTGAAGATATTTGAGAACCACGTGTTCTATTATCTACAGTAAGTTTATAATCTGGTTTTCTTAAATTTAGAGTTTGGAAAAAAACATCAGAAAGTTTATGATCATAATGTTGGCCTGTAAAAACTATCACTGAGTTCTTGAGATTTCTGATCAGTTCACTTAGTTTGGTGATCTCAGGTCTAGTCCCTAGTGCAATAACAGATTTCATGGTAGATATTCCACCTTAAACGTCAGAAAAAGAATTTTTTTAGAGATTTTGTTGATTTACCTTGATTATTAATATATTCTTCCTTTGGTTGGCTTATTCTTTGATAATTAATAACGAATTCTTTTTGAGTTATTTTCTAAAACTTCGCTAACAAAGTCCCGACATATTTTTACATTGGAAGGTTAATGCCATGGTTGAACCCAAATTACAAAAACTTACCATGCAAGGCTCAGATTAGAAGCATCTGTGCCCGAACAACCAGAGTTAGAATCTTTTCTTAAAGCTTCCTTGGAATTTCCTGGGCATTGTCCGAAATGTGGACCCTCCCGCAATTATCTCAAGAAGAACGTTTTGATACTAATCATTCAGCTATCCCCAAATTATTTTATTGTAAACGTCATAAAATTCATTTTTATGCGCATAATTCATAGCTCTTTAACCAGTTATCAGAGGTAGTCTTTGAACGAATCATTTTTGACCTTTTTGAGAAGCGTTTGGATCAAAAGGCTGTAGCAACAATCCATCAGGTCTCTCCTAGTGTAATCTCTCAGATTCAGCATTATTTTACTCAAGCACTGGACTGGAAACTCGCACAACTCGCCCAAAAACGACAAGCGTTACAAGAAGTCACAAAGCTCCCCGTTCCACTAGAAGACGCGATTTATTGGGATGATACCTTTTTTCGGATTGGGAAGGTATCTTGGGCATTAATCCTGTTGGTCGACGCTCGTAGGTAGCCCTTGGTGTGGAAATTCAGTCGTGTTCGAACTATTGAAATTTATCTTGAGCTTCTTCAAACCCTCGAAGCTCAACTTCCCTCAATACCAATTTTTATTGGGGATGGCTGGAGTGCTTATCAAAAAACTAGTTTGAAACTTAGTATCCTAAAGATATTATTGGGACAGTAATTGAGGCTTGTTTACAAAAAATATCCCTTGAAGACGTCTGTGAATCAAAAAAAAACCCTCTGCTGACCGCGTACAAGATCGAATTAATGATTTAGAATTAGATCAAATCGACCATTTACTGAATGGTTGGATGAATGAACAGCTTAATCAGTTGAGATTCCACCAAAACACGAAATTGACCATTTCAATTGATTTTCATCAGCAATCTTATTATGGTGATTCTTCAACTTTGGGTTATCGGTATGAAGTTAATCCCCATATTTTTAGCAATTTCTTCTAACCTCTAAAGTTCTTCCTTATTTTTTTTCTGTTCAGATTGCAACACAGAATGAACCTCGTCGGTCAGAAGGCTTAACCAAGAATCTTCTATTCTCACTAATTTTAATTTAAATTCATCCAACATTTGTTGAACTTCATCTGGAGTCCTTAACAACTCTAAACTTCTTTTTTTTGTCTTGATGATTTGTATCCTATATAGACACCCTTTTTATTATAACCTCTCATTTTCTGGTACTGTTCCTACTCTTTTAGCAGGAACGCCCATCATAATTGCATTTTCTTCAACATCTTTGGTTAGTAAAGCCCCAGCCGCTATTAAAGCGTTTTTCCCAATTGTAATTTCAGGTAAAGCTAGAACACCACCCCCAATTCTAGCTCCCATTTGAATTGTAACCCCTTTAGCAATAACATCAAATCTTCTATAACCCATACGTTTATCGTTCATTGAGCAGAATAGAGGGCCAATGAACACCGCATCTTCTATCTCTGAAAACCGTGTTAAATGACATTGAGATGTGATAGATACATTTTCTCCAATTTTTGAATCACCATCTATATTAACATAAGCTCCAATTGATGAATTTCTACCTATTTTATTATTTGATCTAATATATGAGCTATTCCATAGTTTTGCTTTATCTCGTATTATTACTCCCCCAAAGATAGTTACTCTGCAGTCTATCATTACATTATCCCCAATTATAATTGGTAATTCTGGTTTATTATGTCCAATAACACAGAAAGGGCCAATAGTAGTGTCTTTCCCTATTTTTATGTCACATTTTGGATTTAAATAAGCTGTTCCATGAATATTAAACTTTCTATCATGTTTTGGCATTATTCTATCTTCTCCGATTTTTTACATTTTCCATCTCTATTATTCTGATATCTCTCACGATGATTTTGTCCTTCACAATCTGATTTTGTCATTATCGATTCCTCTCTCTTCACATTAGATCCTCCTGTTACTTTTGGGCATTGTTGTTGCAGGAAAAACAGTTTTCCTCCTTTTTTTTAACGTAGATGATTGATTTGATAAATTCTCTACTTGTTTAATCCCGCTTAAAATATCCATATAAGAGGTATAATATCTATATTTCAAATGTTCAGGAATTGAATCAAAATCCTCGATCTCCTCATACCTCTTTTGAGATTTTACCTCAATTTGATGCTTTAATTCCTCTAATGTATTATAATTACTCAAATCAAATACTAACATTACTAATCCTCCTGTATCTTAGAAGATTGATTTTGCTCCATAACATCTTGATATACTTGTAATATTCGAGTAGTTCGAATTTTGATGGATCTATTCTTAATCATATAATCTCTGGCATCATTACCCAATTTCGTTCTATAATCCTCATCTTTGAAGATCTTAATGATAGATTTTGCTATTTGATTAGGAGTAAATGCCTGAATAAGCCCTTGAATATCTTTTTTTGGTGCAGAAGTAATAATTGGTGTGCCACATGATAGGGATTCTAAATGAGAGATTCCTATTTCAGGTACTCCTTGTTGAAATCCATGCACTTCAGCTTTAGAAGCTGTACGGTATTTAGGTAACTCTGTATTAGGTATCTCCCCAAGAAAAATGACATTCTCATCCGATAACAGACTCCAAGCAAAACTTTGCATATTAGTTTTTTCAGATCCTTCACCTATTACTAGTAATTTTGCATCTGGAAATTCTTCTACTACCTTTTTAAAAGCGGTTAATACTGTATAAGGACTTTTTTGTTTGTTAATACGAGTAATGAATGTGATAAGATTAACCCCATATTTGATTCTAATGTCTAAATCATCAGTAATTGGGGTGAAGAAATCAGTATCAATTGCTCTATCAATAAATATCTTCTTATCATCTGGCACTGTATCCAATTTTTCAACGTAATAATCTGCTGTGAGTATTATTTTATCCAGAGATACCCAATTTAGAAAGAATTTTTGAATCGCACCTCTAAGGTTAGAATGGGGAACAATTAATACATCCCACCCATGTCCTTCTGCTACTATCGGAATACGAAATAGAAAAGCAGCTATTTGAGCTATAAACATGGTAGACCATAAATAATTTACGTGAATAATATCTGGTTTATTTTTTCGGATTTCATTACAAATAAGAAAAAATAATCCGAAAAATCGTGGTTTTCTAATATATTTTGGTTTTACCCATTTAACATTAACATTGGGTAATGACATATTACTAAATCTTGAACGGGGAGTTTTATGTTTTTCATCAAGTATTACTCGAACCTGATGTCCAGAATTACTTAAACCCTGTGCAAGGTAGAACCCACAGTTCGCCATATCATTTATAATGCATACTTTCAGTTCAGTGCACCTGTTATATAGTAATTTGTATCCACAGATAACCCCTTTGTTTAGTTAAGCGTTTTCTTTATGATGGAATAAATTAAGCGCTTATGACTTTTTATCATCAAAATCTAAGAAATTGTTCTTTAATATTACTAGGTTTTGCAATCCAAATATCTGAATAGGAATTTTTCCTCAACCTGTCTTTATCATACTAATTATTAATCTTTAACCTTGTAACGCCGATTTGAAATGTGGTTCCAACATAAACTACCAGTCTCAGTATCTGAAGTGTGTTTGCTAAATCTTTAATGACTTCAAAATATTAGTCAGGCGTAATCTCTCTTTTTCTTAAGGTTAGTGACTTAATAATCGGAAGGTTAATCTTTTCTTAAGTACTCTCTTATTAAGAAGTAAAACCTTAAAGTAAACTAATTTAAATTAATTATTGAGTATGTCATCTGTATCTTCTTATTTAGTTATTAGTAATGTCTGGAATGAGGAGGGAAATTTAGATTCAATCTATAAACAACTATTTAAGCAAACTATCAAACCAACCCGATGGCTAATGATCAATGATGGAAGTACAGATAATACACTAGACGAATTAGAAAAATTAAAGCTAAAATGTTCTCAATATATTCCATTAACCATTTTTTCGATGCCCAGAAAATCCAGAGGTAATTTAGATACTTTAGGTATTGCTATCCGAACCGCGCTAAAGAGTATCTCAAAAAGATATGATTTTTACGTTAAACTTGATATTGATACTGTTCTCCCTGCAAATTATTTTGAGATAATCTTTGAAGAATTTACCAAAGATCCAAAATTAATGTGCGCTTCAGGTACGATTTATCACAAAGGAAGGAAAGAACCAAACAGAAGAAAATGGGCAAGAGGATCTGGATTGGTTATTCGTGGAAGTCTTTTTGATTACTATAGACACAACATCCCCGAGGTAACACTAGAAACATGGATTGGCACGTTAGCTAAAATTCACGGATATAATACAAGAGAATTCAATCAAATTACAGAGATTCAAATAAATCCTACAACGCAATTAACATCGAAAGGAGCATTTAGACGAGGAAGATTAGCATATTATTTTGGTTTTAATCCAATATCAGTTCTCTTTCGAGCCTTAATAGCAGAATTCATGACTCGAAAAGGTGGGAAAAACTTATTTCAAGGTTACATTTTTGCCTGGAAAAATAAATGGAGAATTAATAATGAATTGATTCGAGGGTATTGGTTTAAGAATGTTCTTCTTCTAGATGTGAATTCTATTTTGAGTAAAATATTTCCATTTATTTCGGATTAATCATCTAGCTATTCTAATAACTCCATTTTGATTTTAAATTGAAAAATCTGTAATTTAGTCATAGGAAAGGCAAGAACAATATGAAGAATACAAATGCTGTTATACCTAAACGAAAGGTTATGAAAGGAGGAATCCTTCTTTCCATAGGGCCAATAATAGCTATATGTCTCGGATTTATTGTGACTAGCTTTATAGGTTTGTATATTGACCCAGGTTCGTTAGGAGAATACTCTTTCACCATTGAATTCGTTTCATTAATGACTACAGTAATCCTTTTTGGTGTACCAGGAGCTATTACCAAATATTTAGCAGAATATATCGGAAGAAATGACCAAGCTAAAATCGACGCCTTACTAAAAACTCAAATCCTCTTAACTCTAATTTTTTGCATTTTTTCATTAATAACCACTTTCATTAGCACTCCATTTTTCTTTCTTTTTTTAGGATTTGATCTAACCCCAGTAAAGATGTTAATAATTACTTTGACGATTTTTGCAATGATAATTTCTTTAATGAGTTCAAGCACAATCAAAGGATATTATGATATTGAACAATTAGCTGTTTTTGATATTATTGCGTCAGTAATAAGTCGAATACTAGTTATCATATGCATTTTAATTACTTTAAACGTTTATTCGTTATTACTCCGTTTTCTCATAACACATCTTATACTTCTAACCTTAATTCTAATCACTAAAAGGAAAAAATATACAATGAAGGGGAATATTCATCCTCTACGACCCCTTTTTTCATTTGGACTTCCTGGGACAGTATCTTCTACAGTTGTATTAATTGGCGGTAATCTTTTTCTCAAAGGGTCAATTCTCTTTCTTTTTGGTAAAAAACAAGTAGGTTATTTTGATTTTGGATTTCGCCTCTCCACATTAATCAACACTGTCACAGCAGGGTTCTACGTAGGATTGACTGCATATTACTCTCGACTTTATGGGGAAGGGGGAGTAGAAAAAGTTGGATTAGAAGGAGGGTGGATAGTAAAGAGTACACTCTTAATATTTTCGCCTATCATCATTGGAAGCTTATTAATAGGAAAAGTACTTATTGAAGAAGTTTTTATTAATTATTTGCTTTCTCTTCCTTTTTTTATCATCCTTACACTTAAAATCCTTTTTGTTGTTACTTTTCGACCTTTCATGCATATGGCAGATGCTATTGGAAAACCAAGGGTAAAAGTCTACCGTGTTATAACATCCCTTCCTGCGGGATATCTTGCTCTTTTTTTAACATATTCATTAGGACCCATATGTATTGCCATTGCATGGGTTACAATGGATCTAGTAAGTGCTTTAACGATTTCTGTTTTATGCCGCTACTATATAGGAAAAATAGTTATTGAACGGAGAAAATCTCTGCTATGTATTGTTTCAGCATTTATAATGGGGGGTTTCGTATATTTAGTTGACCTTTTGATTTATGATTTATTTGTTGCTATTCCATCCATGATCATTACAGGGATGATTGTTTACTTTGTACTAGTAAGAGAGCTGCAACTAGTCTCCCCCCAAGAAGTTAGAGCTGTTTCCTCCTCATTTTTACCTGAAAAATTAGCTAAAATACCTGAAAAATTATTACTAAAGGAGTGAACTACAGAATCTACAATCTTAGTTTTTATCTTTTCCATAGAACTAGTTAAATTCTTGAAACTTGTAGGTTCAGATACTTCAAAGATCAATGATTTCACATAAAACCTTTGTGACGAAAAATTATCTAGTCCATTATTATTCGTTTAATTTAATAAAAAAAACTGCTTGGTTCTTGATTTTTTCTCTTTCAACGTTTCATATGTTCATCAATCGATTGTAGTGTCCATTCATTATTTCTCTTCTTCACGACATGAGTAACATTATATTTTTGAAGCCTTTCAATCAATGGAAGATCGTAAAACTCTTTTTTCACATAGAATAGATCCGCAGTATTACCAATCGTATTAGTAATTACGGTTCGTCTTTGACCACAATAGGCTACGAAACTACCATATCCAAAAGAAAAAATGACAGCTTTTGGATTTAAATCTCGAATATTTTTACAAATTTCCATTAACTTTTCATCTAAATAGGTGGGCTTATATTTCATTGATATTACAATAGCCAGTATCCATAAAAAGATCCAACAGCCAAACGACAACGGAAAACTGATGGAAGAAATCAATAACCCCAATGTCATCATACTTGGAACACTTATGTAAAGTAAGTGTCGCTCGGAATCTCCCCAAAACCACCAAATCACTGAGAAAAAAGTGGCAACCATCCATATAACAAAAAAAGTCTCTATTACAACAAAAAAAAGGCATAAAAATCCCAATAATGTAAGAAAAACTTGGGGAATTGTTTTGATAATATTTTTAATATGATTTTTAATTAAACTACGAACCTGTTTCAAGTAAAACCATACTATAATCACATGTCCTTTTAAAACTTTAAAATAAAATCCTTTCGAAAATAATAAAGCAAATGTTATTCCTAATAACAAGACGATGAGTGCATTTATTGGAGTAAAAATTATAAAACTCCCCAACACGATCCATAAATTCTGAGAGGAAGAGCGATGTGAAAGAAGGGTTCCAGCATGAAAAAAAGAACTTAATATAAGGAAGATTAAGGCCTGATTACCTTGAGTTATGTGGGTTATGTAGAATGTCATCATAGTCAAGAAAAACATTAGATGACCAAGTGGTCTAGTTGAAACTATCGACATTTGGTAAGTAAGCTGTGGATGAACCATGTATAAGCTAAAAATGGCCAATGCAATAAACGGATCCTCTAATATCAACCAAGAAAAAGCAAAAGCAAGAACTCCAGTCAAGAGATCAATCATAGGAAACATTATTTCAAACCATTTCCTAGGAAATAGCCGATGTAATAACCTGAGTAATGCCCAGAAAAGTGGGGGAAAGTTTAGTTCATCGGAAGATCTGACAACTATCAGATCAATCTTGCCTTCTAATAGTATTTTATAATATGCTGAATCTGCACCCACCATCGTGTGAGCTAATATGGTTCGACTACGCAGGAAAAAACCAACTAAACTAAAAAAGCACATTCCTACGATTATTGCTATATAGATACTAGATTCCACTTAAACTCACCTGACAATAGGATCTATGGAATAATAAATTATTTCCTGATTTGTTTTATTAATATTGGAATATCTGCTTTTCTTTTTATAAATATTACTTTTAATGAAGGATGTAAAATTGGTTTGATAGTATCTTCTCTGTGGAGAAAGAGGAATTAATTGTATTCGTATAATGACTCTTCGTGATGAAGCAGTACATAGAACAGGTTCATTGATTGGTTTTGCAATATATTTTCCTATTTTGATTAAACCACGCCAAGGAAATTATGCTGTGGTGTTAGGTTTTGACTTAGTGTGAATATAATTAAGATACATAATAATAATAATAATAATAAATAACGAGTCTTGTACTCAACTTCAAATCCTCACGCTCACCTCCTCGAAAGGACAGCAATGGAAAGATTTCGTCACGACCTCACCTAAAAAATCTCCGAGTAGTGAATTGTAAAGTGTCTGATTGTTTAATAGATGTGAAAAGGTGATTATTAAAAGTTTCGGTGGAATCTTCAAGCAAACGATTAGTTAGAATAGAATAAAAGACCCACAGTAAATCTAATAGCACTGCAAAGCCAAAGAATAAGAATCTTAGCTGAGGGTTGGTACTATTCGTTACAGCTTTAAACGTATCAATACACCGAATTTCAGTTTCAATTATCCATCTTTTGTTATATAACTAGATAACATAACGAGGGGAGACACGATATTTGGTTATATAAAGATATAAGGCATATGTCCAACGTTTCGTCGGATCTCGATTATGAGTTTTAACCCTGACAAACGCTGCTACAAGAGTAGTCGGTGTTCCCCCTTTTCTTAGAGTTTTGTGCTTTACTTTGAAC
>SDBT01001107.1_pt1 | contig 46301 bp, 77 predicted proteins | sample 2277101 | NCBI WGS metagenome assembly SDBT01 (sample SAMN10404973, study PRJNA504765) | marine sediment metagenome | isolation source: marine sediment core GS10_PC15, 103 cmbsf | place: Arctic Ocean: Southern Knipovich Ridge | collected 2010 | reverse complement strand
CGCTCCGAACGTTTTGATAGCCCGGAAGATGGCCGTGTCACCGTCGGAGGCAGCGTCGCCGCTTCCGATGAGACTCCGAGTGACTCGGAAGACCGCGGTCTCTCCGTTGGCGGCGTTGTTGCCCTCCGAAGCTGCCATGGCAATGGCTCGACGGAGGACCCCGTCCCCGTCACTGGCGTTGTTGCCTTCGGTAGCGCCGAAGGCTTTGATGACTCGAAGGACGGGGCTCTCCCCATTGTTCGCGTTGTTGCCCTCCGACGATCCGAATAGTCGGAGGCGGGTGAGGATGCTCCGCTCGGCGAGGATGCGAGCCGGCGTGTTGATGGTGACGGTGGTGGCGTGACTTGAGTCCTCAGTGAACGACGTCTGGTCCTGGGTGAGGTTGGTGAAGTCAGCGTCGAAGTCGGTGTGGTCCCGACCGATGATCACGACCCGGCGAACCTTTCCGGTCATTGGGTTGTTGCCCGCGAGGTCTTCACCGATGCTCAGCGTCGTTGAAGAGAGACTGACGTCGAACTCGTCGCTGAGGGCTACGTCGCCGAGCTGTATCCAAACGACGTCGTCATAGACGTCGGTGTTGTCGAACGAGTAGGAAAACGTTGAGTCACCGATAGGCCCCTCGTGGAAGTCGCGTACCCATAAGGTTCCTCCATCGGTGGCCGGGACTGCAAGGGTGGACGTGAGGCTGAACTGCTCGTCGTCGCCGGGGTCGAAGCTGAATTTGAGCTTTCCGTCTGTGAGAAGCTCGAACTTCCACATGTCCACCCCGCCTTGACCACCCGAGTCGTCCCACTGTCCGACCATGAATTGGATAGTGCCGGGGGTCCAATCTGGGAATGTGAGACGGACCGCTACATCAACCTCTCCGCCGATGGCGAAATGTTGTCCTACCGCCGGGGCCGTTGCTGATCCTCCTGTGCCATCGAAATCGAGAGCCGTCCCGGTCCCGCAGGCCGCTCGCCCTTGGCTGGGCATCCTGCGGGTGACCCGGAAGACGGCTGTCTCCCCGTCGGCGGCGTTGTTGCCCTCCGAGGATCCGAACACCCGAAGGGCGAGGAGTAGAGCGGCATCCCCGTCCGAAGCGTTGTTGCCTTCCGAAGCTCCGAAAGCCTTGATGACCCGCAGGAGGGGAGTGGTTACTTCTGAGGCGTTGTTGCCCTCGGAAGCTCCGAACACGAGAGCTGCTCGGAGGTTGCCGTCCCCGTCGCTGGCGTTGTTCCCTTCCGAGGCGTTGAGAACTTTCGTGGCCCGAAGGAGCGCGGATTCCCCGTTGGCTGCGTTGTTGCCTTCCGAAGCTCCGAGCGACACGAGTCGAGTCAGCGTCCCGTCGCCGTCCGAAGCGTTGTTGCCCTCGGTGGCATTGAACTTCTTGGTGGCTCGCAGGACCGGCGACTCGCCGTTGTTGGCTGCGTTGCCCTCCGAGGAGTCGAAGACTCTTAGGCGGGTGAGCGTCCCGTCCGCATCGGAAGCGTTGTTACCTTCCGACGCTCCGAGGATGACGGCCCCACTCGAAACTGTGAACTTCGGGGTCTTCGTGTAGGTGTCGAGAGGGTTCCCCTCGGCCAGCAGCCGAAACTCGTATTGGTCGCCGGCGGGAGCATCGGCGGTGGCCTCAATCGACCACTCCCATTCTGAGTAGTCGTCGGCGTCAATGTCGATCGTGTCCGCAGGGTTCTCGTCGTCCTGGATCCGGCCAGCATCGAAGTCGGCGGTGGACTTGGTGGCGGGCGCGGTCAGTTGGGCAGTAGTGGCTTCCCCGGATGCGGCGATGTTGGCCGACAGTGAGAGCTTCCAGGCGATCTTGCGATGGACGGTGACCGAGAAGGCGGGGTTGCGTTCCGCTGAGTCGTTGGTGACCCAGATGTAAAGGGGCCCGCCGGGGGCGAGGGTGCCGAGAACAGCGGTGATGTCGATGGCGGTGTCAGCCCACGACGTAACGGTCTGGGCGATTTTGGTGCCGGTGGCGTAGACGATGTTGTCGGAGATCTCAACCTTGCCGCTGCCCTGCGAGGCCTCGAAGACGGTTCCGGTGATAGTGATGGCCGTGTCCCCGTCCCGGAACTCCTCGTCGCCTTCGACGTCGGTGATGACAGTGAAGGGGATTGGAGCCAACGCAATGCAGATGTTGGCTTCCCGCTCGTTGGCTGATTGGGTGGCGGTGGTAGTCCCAGAAGCTCCGGCTACGGCAAGCGTCCCCGAGTAGACGGCGATGTGGCCGTCTGAGCCTTGGGTGGTGTTGACGTCAACTCGTTCGGTGAGGCTCCCCAGGCTGGCGTTGGCCTCCCCGCTGATCGTCACGTTGTCTCCGGCCGTGTGGGAGGCGACGATCAGGCAGTCGGGGAGGGTCGTGGTCACGCCGGTAATCGAGACGGCTGAGTTGTTCGAGTCGTCGCTCGAGGTCTGGTTCTTGTGGATCGGAGTGGTGGTGTCGACTCCCCGCCAGGCGGTGATGATCGCGAATGTGTGCTGACCTGCATCGGCGACTTCCCGGTTGAGTCCTGCCGACCACGGTGCCCAATGAAGAGTGTGCCGAGTGTCGAAAGCCGAGCCGCCGGTGTCGTTAGCGACGGTGGCGATCTGCGTCCATGCCCCCATATCGGTCATCAAGTCGGCGCTAGCGTCCTCGCCCTCACCTTCGATGTGGCAGAGGAGAATGTCCCCGGTGGCTGCCCCGGCCGGATCGCCAGGAGTAACTGCGCCAGCCCCTGCTGCCGATGATCCTGCGGCGACGAATGTTGGGAGGGCCATTAGGCGTTCACGTCCTCCCACTCAGAGTCGGCGTCGCCGACCTTCCGGAACTGCAACTTCATTTGCGAAGTAGCTGTATCCCCAGACGTATCGACCAGGACCCGGACTCGGGTGGTGGTCTCCCCAGGGAGGGTCACGTCCACGTCTTGCGCGGCGTGCCAACCGGCGGCTGATTCGGAGCCGTCGTCTTTCCGCCACCGATAGCCCTCCTGATCGAACGTGGCCGTCGAGTATTCGATGTGCAACACGGCGGGGGTGGCGTCGTTGAAGTCCTGCCACCATTGGAAATTGTCGGTGGAGCTTCCGTCGTCATCATGGTGAACGCCGATCGCTTGCCCCGAGACCCATCCTGCTCGATCGACAATCTCCTGAACCGGAGTCACGATTGATGGGCTATTGATTGATCCGCTCGTAGCGGTGGTGAAGTCCCAAGTCACTCCCGATGTGTGGAGCGTGTGATCGGTGTCCCAATCCCCGCCTGAGAGGGGAGCAACGTGGTCGTCTTCGGCAATGCAAAAGATGTTGGTGAGGACGTTGCCCGTCGAACTCGTGTTGTGTTCGAGAACGAGATGGGCGACGTTGATGGTGGCATCCTTAGGGACCGAGACAACGGCGAATCGAAACCACGCTTTGTTAGCCGAGGCGATACGTTCGCCCACCACAGGGTTGTTGCCGCTCGTCCAGGAACCGTTGATTTTGCCGTCGTCTGCATCTGCGTCGATGGTCGGGTCGACGGTCGGGTCTACCTCGACCGGGAACGTCACTCCGGTGTAGTCGGGGGTGAGAGTGATATAAGTCGAGCCGATCGTCTGGATGACAGGGAACTCTTCGCCGTTAGCGTCGACCATCGAAGCCTCTTGGAAGTGCATGACGACCTCACCGTCGGAGTCAGACACGATGGTTGTCCCGACAACGGTGAGGCCTTGCAACTCGTATTCCCATCGGACGTCGGTGGCACCGTCTGGGTTGAGCGCCGTGTAGATCGCTTTGATGCCGCCCGGCGTGATCTTGTAGGTCAGCTCGTAATCTGGGTTAGCGGCCGGCGATCCGATCCAGTGGACCTGGTTGTCGGTTACCTGCTGCGGCTCGAAGCCCAGCTCGTTCCATTGACCGGGAGCAGGAGCAGGGTTCTCGATTCGCTTGAACTCGATCCACTCCAGCGGATGAGAAGCCCGCGGTTCGATCCGGCGGATACCCGAAGGGCCGATGGTGGTGCCGTGGGGAAGGGTGCGACCTCGATGCCCCTGCGCCCCGCCGAGGTCATCCAGGGTCGTGTCAGTTTCGACCCAATCCGACCCATCGTGATGATGGATCGGCGCTACCGAGACGTCGAGGATCCGCGTGGTGCCTAGCTGATGAGTGATCCCGTTCGGTGTGCGCTCGACAACGGTCGCCCCTGGGTGAGCGGCCTGGACGGCTTGCCGGAGTTGTTGGGCTCGATTGCCCACGGCTACTCCTAGAAGGAGTCGCCTGGGTCACCAAGCTTCGCGACCATGTCGCCAGCGTTGAACTGAGGCGTGTCTCCGGCTGCGATCGCCTTCGAGGCATCCAAGACGCCGAAGAAGAGCAGAGTCCCAGCGGTAACCGCGGTGTGATATCCCCAGCTCAGGACGGTGCCGGATCCGGCGGTGGCCTCATCGAACGTGAGGACGACCAGGTTCTGAATCGTTGACGGAGCGCCGCCAGCCGAGCTTCCCCAGTTGGTTCCGTTGCGGGCGTAGGCCTTGCGGGCGTATCCGGTCCATGACCCTTCGACGCCACCTGTGCCGGCGTCGATCGGCGTCGTGGTGAAGAGCGAGACGTGCGTTTGTACGAGAGGTCGAGCTGTCCCTGCGAACCAGTCCTCGAGAATGTCTACCTCTTCGCCGTCGACCCAGCCGCTGGCGTGAGCGACCTTGGGAGCCAGGAGCCTGTGTAGGAAACTGCGAGGCTGAACCTTGCGAGAGAGGTGGAAGTGGTCTCGGAACGCATCGTCGTCTGGGACGATAAGCCGGCCCATCGATGGGCCTAGGGAAACGATCTTGTTCACTTTGCCCCCTCGTCGTATTTGTTGCGGTCCTTCAGATTCTTGAGGCCGAGAGCCTCGACCCTCTCATCGGGGAGGACGCCGCCGGGCGGGCAGATCAGCCTTACTGAGCCGACGCCGTCCGGCAGACGGCGACCGACGTAGCCCTTACCGTTCTCGTCCTCGTAGACGTAGCTCTCGGCGATCATGCTTGCTCCCTCTTCTCGTTCGGATCCGACTCTAACTCCGGACTCATCTTCCTAGGCGTCTTCCACTCGATAATTCACTGCGATGAAGGTGGCAACAGCCGCGCTCGTCGTGTACGTCAAGGCTCCAGCCGTGAGGCATCGGAACTGCTCGCCTGGATGCGGCGAATCGAAAACGGCGTTTGCGCCCATGTACAACTTCATCTCGGCAGCGCCGGCTGGTCCCAGGTCGACGACGTTGGCAGTCAGCGTCGCGACGAAGACCTTGGTGACGACGATGACCTTCCCAGCAGCGGGAGCCGCCACCAGCACCGTGTCGGTGTCGGCACCCGAGGTCGTGACCTTCGCTCTCGTCTCTGGGAAGGTTGCCATCGGCTAGACCGGCAGCGTGTCGACACGCACCCAGGAAGGAGTCGTCTCGGTTCCTTGGTTCTCATAGAGGTCACCGTCGCCCAGCTCCCGAGCGAAGGCTCCAGCTCCGAGCCGGCCGATCCCGAAGAGATCGACTCCCGGCGTTGTGTTGGTGACCGTGACGGCCGGAGCGGTTCCGCCGGTGAAGGCGTTACCGATCTCGAGGAGCGGCTGCACTCGTTTCTTGACTGCGTCACCGTCGAAGGTGACCACGATGTCCGCTCCGGCGGTCGTGGTCCCGAGGGTGGCCGCATCCCAGGCGTCCGTCCCGTCGGTGTACGTCTCGGTCGTGGCGATCGCATCGCCGGCGGCTCCGACCTGGCGAGCTGTCGCGATCATATCGTCGGCCGCGAAGGCTCCGACGGTCACCAGCGGGTTGGTTACCTGGCTGGTGAAGTGAGTCGTGCCAGGAGTCCCGCCCGATGCGCTGATCGCAGCGACAAGGTTGACCTGCGCGGCGGCAGCGTCCGCTCCGGTGAAGACGTTGTTGACCGCGTCGACGAAGACGTCGAGGAAGGTGTAGGTGATCCCCCCGACTACGACGGTGTCGAGATCGGTCGGCTGGGTCGCCTGCGTCAGCGTCCCTTGCGCCTTGACCGCGGTGACTCCGAGCCCGCCGGATCCGATCGTGGCCAGCAGTTCGAGCGCCGTGAGGATGGCGGCGGCCGCGTCCTCGAAGTCGATCTCTGCCGATACTGCCCCCTTGAATGAGGCGAAGAAGCCTCCGCCGGTGGGGAGGCCGGCTGGGACCAGCGTCTGGACCGCGTCCGTTCCGGACGGTGGCGCGCCGGCCGATCCGGTCTCTACTGGCGAATACTCGCCGGACCCTCTAATGGCCGAAGTGTTCGGCATCGTTCCTCTGACCGTCATTGCGGCCTCCCTTCTTTCGTAGCGGATGGTGGACTCGAACCACCGACCTCCAGAATATGAACCTGGTGAGCTACCTCTGCTCCAATCCGCTCCGTGAGCTGGGAGAGGAGATCCCTTCCCTCCCCCAGCTCGGTCTATTCAGTTATTGGTTATGTGCCGGTCACTCGGACGAACGCCGTTGGCCGGAAGATGACGAGCGCGAGGCGCTCCTCAACGATGATGGCGATCTTGTTGGTGATCGCGAAGTCGGCGTGCTGATCGGCGACCCGAAGATTCACACCCTCGCGCCGGAAGATCTGCGCTCCGATCCCGAAGTCTCCAACCAGAACCTCAGTCGTCGGCTGCCGGACTGTCAGCGTGACGGGGAGACCCCAGATCCGCTGCGGTCCAGCCTCTGAGGGATTGCCCCAGATGTAGACGCCGTCGGCGGTCCGGAGCAACCGGATTGCCTGCCAGGTCGTCGGGTTCCAGACCGTCTGCGTGGCGGCAGCGCCCTGCTCGAAGATCAGGGTCGTCGCCTTGTAGACCGCATCCGGGACCGGATCGGCACCGAGCGCCTGGGTCAAGACGCCGGCTGCGCTCAGGATCCCCTGCAGGTCCGGAGCAGCGCCGTCGCCGTTCAGGATCTGAGTGTCCTCACGCTGGAGGACGAAGGTCCTCAGCCGGTTGTTGACGACGGCCCGGAGGGCGGGAGCGTCTTGGAACAGCTCCTCAGTTACCGGGATCCAGGTCGCGATCTTCCGAACAGGACTTGATGCCTCTTGGAACTCGAGCGCGGCTTCTGGCTTCGTAGCCGCCTGCTCAGTTTCCAGCGCATAGAACGTCGCCGAATCTGGAGCGGGATCCGGAGCGACCGCGATCTCCTCCATGTAGACGATGGCGTTGCCGGACGTCGAGCCCTGCGGGAACAGGTTGGCGACGACGTTGGGAAACTCAAGCCGATCGAGGATCCCAGGCAGCCGGATGTTCTGGATCGTGAACTCGGTGTCAACTCCCGCGAGGGCGTTGTCTGTACCAAGGACGTCCTTGAACCCCTTAATCCCAGAGCCGTCGAAGCTCGGGTGGAGCGACTCAAGCGGCAGCTCCATCGGGACGTTCATCTGCTTGCGATCGGCGAAGGCCTTGAATCCGTCGGACTCTACGAAGCCCTTGCCGATGTCGAGGCTCTGGAGAGAGCGGACCTTCCCGCCGCCCTCGGGCTGGGTTGGACGCTTCCGCTTCCAGTTGCCCTTGTCGTCGACCTCGAGGAGACCCTTCTCCTTCTCGGCCAGCTCCTTGGCGTCGGTCAACTTCTTGAGGCGGATCCGCTCGTCGATCATCTCGGCCAGCTCGTCGTTGAGCGGCACCACCTTGACGGCGTCGGCCTCGGCGATCTCGTGGATTGGCTTGTCGAAGATCTCGTCCAGCTCGACGCTCTTCTCGGCGATGGCCTCGTTGAGCTTGTCGAGGTCGAGACCCTTCCAGGGTTGTTTGACTTCAGTTTCAGGCATTAATTGCTCCTAGATCGTGGGCCACCCTCTTCTGGTGGCGGAGGAACTCGGCCTGCAGATCTGCGGTGGTCGGTGCGGAGATGACGAGATCCAGGGTCTTCGCTGCGTCTCCGAGCTTTCCGACGACCTCGCCCAGCGCCTCCACGGAGGCGGGGCTTAGACGTTTGGCTCCGTTGCTATTGGCTGCACGCTTGGCCGAGATGTCGGCGGCGCGCTCCTCGAGATGAGCGACGGCAGTCAGGACTGCGCCGGCCTCCTCGATGAACTTGAGGTGCGGGTCCGGGTCTTCCGACTCGGCCAGCTCCTGCATGATTGTCTTGATGGTCTCGGAGAGGTCGCCGAGGTACTTGTCCTTGACGGTGGTGGTCCGAGTCCCGATGCCGGCTCCGGCGACGACAGTGGAGGCTTCAAGCCCGATAACTCCAGCTCCGCCTCCCTTGGCGGGTCCGAGGAAGCGGACCTGCTCGCCTTCGTGGATCCCTTTCTCGAAGGATCCCGGAGCGAGGTCGTAGCCGTAGCTCCACTCCTGACGCTGTCCCATGAACTTGGCGGTCTCCCAGGCATCGAGACCGATGGTCGACTTGAGGTTGAACTCTCCGACGAACTTGGCGACCTGGCCCTCCTCGAAGATGATGCCCTTGCCGACGGGGAGCTGATACCAATCGTGGCCGATGAGGAGCGGGACCTCCTGAGCTTGAGCTTTCGATGGGAAGAAGCCGCTGCGAGTTACGTCTCCGTCGTGATCCTTGACCATGAGAGTCGCGATCTCGGCAGACACGGTTCCCTCGTCTCCCGAGATGCTCGCCTTGAAGTTCTTCCGATCCATCCGTCCTCCAATGCGTCGTTCCACGGAACTCAGCTCGGGTACTCGGGCGAGAGTAGCACTCCGGGAATCCCAGGCTTGTTATTCAGCTTCAGCTCCGAGGACGCCAGCGACGAAGGTGAAGAACGCGGCAGCGACTCCGGCCTGCCACCACCAGCCGTAACGGATGATGATCTCGCCGATCGCAGCGACCACGATCCAGGCGATCCACTTCATCGCTCGTAGGTCTCCCAGCATCGGCAGTTGATCGTGAGAGCGATAGTGGCCTGCGGGTCGTGCGGGTAGTTGATGAGCCCGAGGATGGTCGAGTAGGGGATCCCGAGCGCAGTGGTAGCGATTCCCTGATGAGCCGAGCGGACCCGGTCGTCGCCCTGGTTGTGCCAGCTATGGAAGACGAACCCGGAGGCGATCGCTTGCTGGTGGGCCCCGTAGCTGGTGGCGTTGAGCATCTCGTTCTCAGCGATCCCGATGACTCGGACCCCTTCCCACTCGTCATAGAGGTCAGCGATCTCGTCGGGTTGGAGATCCCGCAGCGCATCCTGGGAAGCCTCGGTGATCAGCCGAGCTTGCCGATCCGCCATCCGGGCCATCTCTCGAGAGTCGAAGCTGGCTGTGCCCTTCTGGGTGATGTCGGCGAGGAGAGCGTCCGATGCGAGGCCGGCGGAGTGAGCCCAGAGACTCCGGAGGGTTCCGGCCCAGGCGTTGATGTCGATAGCCATCGGACCGAAGCGCTCGACGTCCTCGCGCTCATCCTCGAAGGCCTTCTGGATTAGGACAAGAGCGAACGGGAAGGCTGCTGCTCTAGTTGCTTGGGGATGCCAGGAGTTCACGAGCTTCGATGTCGATGATGTTCTGGCCGGCGGGTACGGCCTGGACGGTCAGCGATCGGAGGTAGACGTCGTCGGTGGGGAGAGGCTCGAGGCCGACTTCCTTCTTGGCCTCGGAGACCTGAATCCAGCCGGAGCGCACTCCTCGATCGAGTCGAGTGAACAGCTCGTCCCGATCCTCCTGCAGGGACCGGACCTCCCGAGTGTCGAAGCGAAGAGCCTGGTTGCGGCTAAGCCCCCAATCGTCTCGGCCTTGGCGAGTGAGTTGCTTGCCGAGGTTCCGCCATCCAGGGACGAGAGTCCTCTCGGCGAAGTCCTCCCCAGACTCCTCGGTGTTGGCGAGGGTCGAGCGATCGAGACCGGCTCCGAGGTAGGCGACGATCGGTGGGACGCCAAGGACCGCGCAGACTCGCTCCTCCGGGAGACGCCGGAGCGCCTTGAAGTCCATCTGCTCTGGGGAGAAGCTCACGACCTGGACGTCCATCGCCGAGGTCATGACGAGTGGCTTCCCGCGCTCGGTTCCGCCGAATCGCTCCTGGTAGGCCTCCTTCATCCCCTCGGCCTCGTCCTCGTCCGGTCCGATGTCGGTGGGATCCTTCGGGGAGAGGATGACTCCTGGTACAGCCATGTTGCCGAGCAGAGCCGCGGAAAACCGCGAGGCCTCATCGTCACCGAAGACCTCTCGCAGGACTCCCTTGAGAGGAGCGAATCCGAGCCGGTGGTCGGTCGGGTCGAGCCCGATCTTGAGGTGGATGATGTCCTCGGGCAGGAAGAACGTCGTTCGACCGTCGGGTGAATACTCGTAGAAGTCGATGAAGCCGTTCGGCTCAACGCCATCGGGTAGCTGAACGGAGACGTCGACGTCCTCCATCCGCTTCGGCGAGACGAGGTGCGGGAGCAACGGCCAATACTCGACGACCGTCCCTCTCTGGTCCCGGACCTTGGCGAGGTAGGCGTTGCCGTCGACTCGGGTTGACCACGTCGCATACCAGATCAGATCGGAGTCGTCCATGAACTGATTCGGCTCGAGCCAGACGAGCGCCGCCTCGGAGTCCTCGTCGGTCTCCCACAGCTTGCCGGTCTTGGTCATCTGCTCGAGAGGAGCCTCTTGGAATCCGTTAGCAAGTACCTGCAGGCAGGCGATGACGATCCCGTTCTTTGTACCGTCGCCGACCTTCTTGATCTCGAAGTTGAGGTTTGGCTGCCACCACCACGGCCACATCGAGTTCGGATGAGGATGGCCTTGTGGGAGAGCTTTCGTCTCAGCGACGAGCGCCTTCCCAAACTCAGCGACCCTACCCACTGGCTACCAGCTTCCTGATGATGGCCGTCTTCGTTCCGCCGATGGTCTGAACCTTGACGTCCCAGCCGTCCCGCCGAACGACCGCTCTCCACTCTTCGCGATAACGGCCATCGAGCGCCTGGAGGACGAGCGGCCAGCCGTAGGAGATCTCGCAGTCACAGACGACGACTCCTCCGGCGTTGGGGAGAGGGAGGTTCCGGTAGCAGACGACGCAAAGAATGTCGAGCCGGTCCTTCGGTCCTAGTACGCGCGCCACTTCTTCCTCCTGACTTGGGAGAGTACCGCATAGGCCAAAGTGTCGACCTGATCGTCGTGGTCGCCGTTGGGAAAAGCCATAAGCTCCCGCTCTAGTTCCGGCAACCAGGGTGCCTCAGCTCGGAAATATACCTCGCCGGCATCCATCCGGGCGGTCAATGGCATCGCTCGAGCTACCTTGTCCCGGTCGGCCTTGAGCTTCCGAATCCGGAGCTTCGGATTGGTGGCCTTACGAGCGAACTGGATGAACGAGAGCTGGAAGCCGGCCGTCTCAACTCCGAAGACCGGGATCTGCCATTTCTGCTGGAGCCCTTGCATCCGGCCGATGATCTTCGGCGTCTCCAGATGCTCTCGCACCTGATGGAGGACGAGCAGCTCACCAGCCGGCGTCTCGGTGTAGACGGTGATGGAGGTGTAGTCGGCCAGCTCCTTCTCGGAGGCAGCGAGGTCGACGGTGGCTCCGATCGAGCAGTCGTCCGCTTTGACGAGCCGGTCACCGACCTTGTAGAAAACCTTCTCGACCTGGACCTCGTTTCCGTCCTCGTCAATCTCCATCTCGAAGGATTTCAGCTCGGTGAAGTACCGGAACCACTCCTGCTTGAAGATCCCGCCCTCTAGCTCGAGGAACTTCGCTTCGTACTCCTGGCCGAAGACGTAGGGTCCCAGCTCGTAACGAGCGTCAATGATCTCCTGGGGATCGATGTAGGGGTTGCTCGATGTCGGGAACCGCCAGGCTCCCCAGCTCTTGAGGTCGACGTCCATCCCCATCTGGTGCCGGTCATAGAACCAGTTGAAGCCCTTCGGCGTCGAGATGAGGAGCGCGCCTCCGAGGTAGTCGGATAGCGACGGCCTCAGTTCCTCTGTCCAGACCGTCTCATCCTTGGTATGAGCAGCCTCGTCGAGGACGACGAAGACGAGACCCTCACCTCGGAGTCCGCCCTGAGAGTCGGCCGATCGGATGGCGACGACCCCGCCGGTCGGGAACTCGACCTCGAGTTCGGCCTTGCGGATCTCCGCTCCGGGGATCGACCGAGCAATCTTCTCGAGCTGCTTCCAGGCGATCTTGGCGATCTTGTACGAGGGAGCGACCCACCAGGCGATACCGGAAGCCCTCGACTGCCTGGCGTCTCCGTTCTCATCCCTATCGCCGGGAACGATCCCGTTGCACCACTCGATGCACATCAGGATCCCGAGTCGGGTCTTCCCCCAGCGACGGCCGGCGGCTAGGACCTTGAACCGGCGCGGGTCGTCGTGGACTGCTTGCTGGCCCTCGTGCAGCTTGGGGAAGAGGAGCGGTAACTTGACCGGATCCGGCATCCGGCTAGAGCGGAAGAGCTAGAACTGCGATCGTGAGTCCGGTGACCTTCTCGTAGGTCATCGCGACCGAAAGGGTGAATCGTGTGGTTGGGAAGGGACCGACGATCGCCTCGCCGGTAGTCGCCGCAACCGTGACTTTGACATCGGCGTCGAAGGCTTCGGCTCCCTCGGGAGCGACCGAGCCGGTGTCGTCGAAGGTGACATCGGTCGTGGTCCCGTCGGTGTTCTTGATGTAGACGAAGGTCCGACCGCCGATCGAGTCGTTAACGAAGGTATCACCTCCGCCAGCCGCCGCGTTGAAGGTCGGGGCGAGGAGACCAGCCAGGACGATTTGCTCGACAATGAGGACGGCCATGCCGGAGACCTTAGTCGATGCGGTTGACCTTCACTCGGCACGAGCAAGGCACTGCGGGCAGACGTATCGGTCCTTCGGCGGATCGAGGCCGAGGGTCCAGCCGGAGACGTTCCAGAACGGATAGGTGCAGGCAGGTCGCTCCTCCGCCTCTCGGACGAGGTGGACCAGCCGAGCATTGCCGTGGTCGCTCCAGAGGTAGAAGCCGACCCGAGTCTTCATTCGACCACTCCGACGAACGCCGTGACTATGCCGTCGCAGTCCATCGTCTGATGTCCAGCTCCCGCCTCGGCTGCGCCCATCGGCATATCGTGGACGCCGCACCAGGGACGCTCGGTCATCTCTACTACTGACGCCCCGAGTCCGTGACCTCTCCGCCGGATCGCGTAGGGGTCGAAATAGGTGCCTTCGACTCCTCGGTCGCCGACGCAGTTCTTGGCGTCCTCCAGCAATCGGTTCTCTCCCAGACAATGCGGGCAAGGAACCACGACGATCATTCGGTCCGGAGTCTTCATCGACGTCGCCACCAGGCGGAGATCTGCGGGTAGAGGACGAGCCCGATGATGACGTCGAAGTCGGCGAACCTCATCGAGCGCCTTCCCAATCGCAGGAGATCCCTCCGGCGTAGCCTTGCTTATAGACGACGCAGGTGACGGTCCGACCATCGGGAAGGACGACGTCGTTGCCTCTCTTGGCGGGACCGCCAGCTCCGCATCCGGCGAGGACGACCAGGACGACGGCGATGAGTAGTCGCTTCATGGCGTCCGGATCTTGCGGGTCTCGAAGTAGTCATGGAGCTGAGGGATATCGGCCATCGCCTTTCGAGTGTAGGAGCGGACGTAATGGTCGTTGAGCTTGAAGTCCTCGTTGAGGTCGGGGAGGTCGCCGAAGTACATCTCCCAGCGGAGGCGCTCCCAGATGAGCCGACCTCCGACCTTCCGGTCCGCGCGGTAAGCCTCGAGGCTGAACCGGACGAAGAGCTGGTAGACGATCGGATGGTTCCGATCGAATCGCTCGAACCGTTCCTGAATCGTCTCAGGCCTCTCGGCCTCCTCGCCGAGGGCTAGCTGATCCATCGGTGTCCTTCCGAGTCGGCTCCTGCCGCTTCTCCTGGCTCCGGCGGGTTTCCTTCTCGCGGTGGCTCTTGCGAGGGTTGCCGCGGTGTCGCTTCGAGCGTTGGCGACTCATCGTCCGACTCCGAAGTGAGGCTCGGCGAAGAGCGCGTCGAAGATGTAATCGCTGGCCAGCTCGTTCCAGACGTCGTTCTCGAAGGCGTCGTTGTCGAGCGCATCCTGCAAAAAGGCAAGGTCGTCGTCCGGATATTGCTCCGACTCCTCGGGGAACCGGACTCGGAGCTGATCGACCTCGACCAGGATGTCCCGATCGATGGTCTGGGTGATCCGGTATCGCATCAGTCGCTATCCGGAACGGCTACCAGCCTCGGCTCGTCGATCCACTCACTAAACGGCTTGCCCTCGTAAGTCGCCCCTTCGATGCGGACCGTCCTCACTCCGTGGAGATAGTCGCAGACGGCCGTGGCTATTCCCCGAAAGCCGGTGATCTCGTCGGCGTAGCGCTTGCCGAGCGTCACGAATTGGGTGTAGGTCTCGTCATCGACGATCGGGTCCGGCTCGGTGTCGGTTCGTTCTAGTGCTGTATCTGCCATCAGTTCTTCTCCTTCATTGCGAGGTGGAACGCTTCGATGCCGTCGATCGCCAACTTGGCGAAATGGACCTTTCCGTCATTCGTGTCCCGGTCTCCAACCTCAGTCACGACCGCATCGATCTCGATGTGGAACATCTTGCCGAGTTTCAGATTCTTCCTCTCGTCGAGGATGATCTCCTTTCCGGTGATGCTTACGGCCGTCTGGTCGCGCGGGTCGGGCAGGCCTGGGAGGGGATCTGGATCAGTCATCGCGCTTCTCCCTTGAGCAGGATCCGATCGGGAGTGAATCCCTTTATCGGAGTGTCGCCCTCCTCGTGTAGCTCGTGGTCAAGAGCCGTCGCCCTGGGCAGAACGACCTCGGAAAGGTACTGGATCGCCCTGGCGACTGCGTCGGCGTGGCCGTTGTGGAGAGCCGCGAACCTCTCGGCAATGCTGCTGAGGCCGTACTGGCCGACGAAGCTACCGCCGACCTCGACCTTGACGAAGCCCATTCAGGCCTCCTCGCGCTTCTCGACCGTCTCGACTCCGTCCGCTGGGTCGAACTCGAAGGCGACGATGGCGGTCCAGGGGATGAAGATCTGGGAGCCCTCATCCTCCTTCGTCTTGATGACTCCGTCCTCTCGCCACTCGGTGAGCTGCTCTCGCGGGCTCTTGCCCTTCGAGCGAACGGTCTGGTTACCGCCAGGGATGAGGTTCAGTCGGACTAGATAGTCCATCGGATCTCCTTCCGATCTCGGGTACGGCCCCAGACTAGCTGGTCCGCGGACGGCCCCAGCGCCTCTTGCCATGGTCCTCGACCATCTGCTTGAGGATCGCGCCGATCGTCTCCGGCTCCTGGAGAACGAGCGGATCGACGACTCGGGTGTGGTCGGCGATGGTCAGCGCCCAGCCCTGGCCGGCGATGTCGATCTCGGCGTCCCACCAATCCACCCCGACGGCGGTCCGGAAGGCGATCGCTGCTTTACCGGGAGGGCCGAGCCTGCTCGGTCGATTATGGAGCAGCTCGTGGACGGTCCCGAGGTCAACCTTCCCGACTCTCATTCCTTGTGCTCCTTGGGAAGGTCTAAGCCCTCCCATCGGTCGCGAGTCTCTATCCGGTCCAGGAGTTGCTCGACAGCGACCTCGATGAGTTTGTTCTTCGACCTGTTGCGGCGACTCGACTCTGCCGTCAGCCGATCGTGGAGGCCTTCACCGAGCCGTAGTCCAGTTTGGATCCGCTTTTCTGGTTCGACCCATTCTCCGCCCACCCATCGCTTACCCATTCCGAGACCCTCCAATGTGCTACCGCTGTCGATCGACAATGCTACCACTTTCGCTCGAGCTGATCTGCTACCACTTCGCGAGCTCGTGGCGTGCTAGCACTCGCCTGCAGGTACTAGCACATCGTGACGATCGCCGGCGTCTGCTACCACTTCCTCGTCGTCCCATCGAGGATCGTCAGGTTGCCGAAGCTTGGTCCGGCCGCAGCCGCAACGATGCCGACCTCCGTGGCCTTCGTCCCTCTCGCAGTAGCAGCCTCCGGTGTAAGTGCAGCCGCCCGGCCCCCAGCCCATGAGGCACCAAGTCCCGCGTTCGACCTCGACGACGAGCGTCATAGCTCATCACCCTCGATGGTTGTTATCCATTCCCTGCGTGCTTGGTCCTCGGCTCTCAGGAGCCGGTCGATCTCGGCGGCGATCAGGGCTCCGGCAATCTCGAGCTGGCGGAGTCGAGGCTGCTCGTTCGGCGGCGTCGGCCTTTGAGCCCAGCTCTCCGGCCAGGGATCTCGGAATATATGTCTCTTGTGATGTCCACCGACGGCCTGGTGCCGGAAGATCTCCCCAGGAGCGATGTAGGTGGCCGCGGCCCAGGCGAGCTGGCCATCTCGATGCTGGTCGTCGTGAGCGTCCGTGTAGGACTCGTGATCTATTTGCCGAGTCCGTTCGGCGGCGATCCGACGGATCCCCGACGAGTGGATGCCGAGCATCTCCTCCATAACTTCACCGACGGTCTGCTCGGCCCGCTCTTCTTCGTACTCGGCCCGGCCCTTCCAATGCTCATCGAGGACCTCGCCGGTCGCCTCGCGCTCGGCCGGCTTCGTCGCCGGCTTCCTCGGCGGCGTCCTCTTGGGCTTACCGACTCCCGTCAGATGGGTCGGCCGTTCATCTCGAGGGAACCACTTACACGGACATCCGTTACCACCGATGCACTCATTCTCCAATCCGCGCTTCGGTCGGATCTCCTCGCGGCTCGGGTTATCAACTTCGACCACTTCGATCCCGCACTTATCGCAAATCATCGACTTCTCCTTCCGTTGTGCCGGCTTCCGGCCCTCGAATCCTCGATCCGCCCCCCAATCCGTCACCGTCTCTTCATCCCCTGCTCTCTCCGTTTTTCACGGATCTCGCGCCCTTCCTTGCTCACATAATACTCCCTCTCCCGGTCCGCCTGGTCCCTGGCGGACTTCGGAATCGCCCTCTGACGGGCGTCCGGGTGGAGCGCATCGCGGCACTCGACGCAGACCACTCGGCGGTCCTTGTTGGCGGTCGCCAGGACCTTCGGCGTGATCCAGACCGGATGGTTGCACTTTTCGCAGATCCAGCGGAGAGGCCGAAGGACCCGGCCGTCCTTGAGCTTGATCCCGCCCTCGATGTTCTCGCCGCCTTCGATCCGAGCGCAGACGAGGAGAGCCTTATCGCCCACAGCACTCGCAGTCCTCTCGGCGATTGGCCTCGTTGGTCCGGTCGTGTCGGTTCAACTCGTTCCGATGGTCGTCGGTTCGGCCTCGGCGAGCGATCAGATAGCCGAAGGCCGTCCAGCCGCGACTCCGGAGGTGCCGCTTGACCGCAGGACTGACCGGAACTCCAGCCCAGAGGATCCCGTCGAGGTCGAACCGCTCCTCAAGCAGTTCGGTCGTGACCGGAAGGTAGGCGTTGATCTTGTAGACCCGGCTAGGCATCGCGAACCGTCACTTGATGCCCTTCCAGAGAAGACCGCAGGCGGTCTCTGGACCGAACACCATGAAGACCTCCTTGGGGGCCGGTCTCATCTCCCGAGCGACAAGCCGGATATGGCGGCGGAGGCCGGTCGGAGCCTCGACCCATTCGCCTCTCTCGACGTAGCCCTTCTCCTCCACATGCTCGCAGGTCTCGCACTTACGCATCATCGGTGGATTTTCGCATAGTCGATTCCACAAGCGGTCAGCTTCCCAGCCGACGTTTTGAGATGGGTCGTGCCGGTCCGTAGCGCTGTGAACCAAAACCAGCCCGAGTCGGCAACCCAATACGAAAAGGAATCCGAATCCGGATTATGACCGGAGCGTGCTTGAGATCTATCGCATCGCTTGCAGTATTCAGGCATCGGTGGTCCCCAGGAAGCGAGCCATCTCCCGATTGTCGACGGCCGCTCTGAGTCGCTCCTCGATGGCCGCTCGAAGGTGGTTCCCCATCCTCGGGTCCCCCACTCCCTCGAGACGGAGGGTCCAGCCCTCCTCAGTGACAGCCTCGACGACGACGTCGTCCTCGATCTCAGCGCGGATCCGCATATCATCGAAGGCGCGGAGCGCGGGAGAAGACGACGGCGATCGCTCGTATCCGGTTCCGCTGACCTCCTCTCCTGGGACCGTCTCGAAGATCTCCAATCCGCCCATAGAGCCAATCGGTCGGACGCGACCCAGCATCGGGTCACGGATCCAGGGTCGCTCGTATCCGGTCCCAACGTACTGAGGAATCCGACCGAGGTCGTCGATGGTGATCCCCTCGAGCTTCTCCCCTCGGATCCCGCCCATGACCTCCTCGTTCTCACGGAGTAGCTCGTCGATCGTACCTCCGCCGGTCGCGTCCTGGTCGAAGTCGTGACCGGCCTCGTTATAGCCCTCGAGGTTGTCCTCGACGTAGACCGGCTGCGCCAGATCCCAGGCCTCGTAGGCGGCGGTCTGCTGGGCGGCGGTCTGCGGCGCTACCTCGCCGCGCTCGATCCTCTCGACCAGCTCCCGCCAGCGCTTCGGGTCACTCGGGTCAATCGGCTCATAGGGCAACCGCGACCGCATCTGTTCGACCATCTCGGGAGTGAACATCTGGAAGTCGGCTCGATTGAGGTTGACGGCCTGGCCGGAAGCATGGAGACTCGGGCTCGGAACCGCGATCCCAGCGGACCTCGAGAAGAAGGAGTCGAGCATCTGTCGCTCCTCCTCTTCACTGACCTCCTGGGTGGGTCCGCCGGGATAGAGACTGACTGTGACTGGACTCCTCGGCCGGATTGCTGCGCCGATCCGCATCGCCACTCGCTGTAGGACCGAGGCGAAGACCGGCGTGTCCTCGATGAGATCCCGACGAACCCTCTCGGTCTGCTGGATCGTGTCTCCCTCACCGATCGCCATCCAACCGTGATCGGGATGCTCGAGCCAGTGATCGCCGTCCCGAGCGGAGGTCGAGAAGGTGATCTTGTACCACTCGACGACGACGTTGAGACTCTCGACGAGTTCCTGGGCGCGTTCGTCATCCGAGTGCGCGGTGTAGCGAATCGCCTGCATGTCCTCGCGCTCGATCCGGATCGAGTAGTTGCGGTTGACGTAATCGACCCTCACCGTGGCGTGATTCGGAGAGACCGATCCGCTGGCGACTGCGAGCTGGGTGGCGAGGCGAGTCCAGAAGTGCTGCTCTGCCTCGAAGCGCATACCGAAGCGCCGGCCGATGCTGGCGATCGACCGGAGCGTAGGCCTCGGATCTATCGCCAATCCGACCTGGGCCATCGCCCCCTGCATCGCTCGGAACGACTCGGCAAGGGCAGGGAGCGAGTCAAAGAGCTGTTGCATCCGCCGGTCGAGTCGCCTCTGGTACAGGAGGGCAGCTCCGATGATCCCGAGGATGACGAGGAGCGCGGTCGTCCCAGGCGGATCCCAGCGCCACAGCTCGTAACTCCAATAACCAGCGCCGAAGGTCCAGAGCGGCAAGCGAATCACGTGGACGACTCGGAAGACTCGGTCCATCATCGGCCGCTGCCGATCGGGGTGGTGTCGAGCCCGTTGGCGTCTCGGAGCGAGTCGATCCAGACGGCGGCGTTGAGCATCGTCAGCTTCTTGAGCGGGACCGGGATCCGGACGAACACGATGCGGAGAGGATGCTGCGGGTCGAGCTGGGTTGCGAGACGGCGAATCGTGGCGACCTGGGCGTAGCTCGCCCTCTTCTTGCTCATCTTCGCCATCCGCTTGGTCCGCCGGTCGGCGTCAATCGGGTCGTTCATTCTTGGCCTTCGTGAGTCGGTCGACCTCCTGGTCGGCGTGCTTGTCGCAGGTCCGAGTGTAGGTCTCGCCGTCGCCGACGATCTCGTAGGTGGCCGGAGCCCGGCAGACCCTGCAGGTCAGGCCAATGCTTACCTTATAGAAGTTGACCATAATCTCTCCTTCCGATTGAGAGTCCGATTCTAGTCGGCGAAGCGGACCACGATCTCGACTGGCTCGTCCTCCCGGCCGGTCACGATGGCCCGATCGACCCGAGCGAACTCGTCTGGGAACTTCCGCTCGAGAATCCAGGCATCCGCCTGCCACTTTCCGTCCCGGCCGGCCTTGCGGATATTGGCGAGCAGCTCCGTTTTGAGACGGGCCTTGGCACCGTCGATAGTCTCTCGAAACTCTCGAAAGTCCGGCTTCGGATGCTCCTCGTCATCAGCGACCGGAGCGCCGGCCTCCATCCATCTGTAGTAGGTGCCGACTGAGATTCCGCCTAGTGCGGCGCAGTCCTCGTAGGGGAGTGCGTTGCGGATCCCGGTAGCGATCGCCTCCGTGGCCGCGGGTGTCATCTTGGAGGGTCGTCCGAACTCGCCCATTAGAGGTAGTGGCCGGCGTGGAGGTCTCGCTCCGTGACCACGATGAGGTCGCTGGATTCCTTGAGCTCTACGGCAGATCCGACGATGAGCAGAGCGGCCTTGGCGGCTTCGTCCTTCTCTAGCTCGGCGCGCTCCTCGAGGGTGGGGAGCCTCACGCCGTCGGCTGAGGGCTTCACTCCACCATCTCCATGATTGGCTCCTCGAGAGCTGCTCCTCCGGTGAGTAGCGGTCGGATGGGTCGGCGTGGTTCTCGGACCGGAGCGGATCCGTCCTCTGGGTCATCAAGAATGGCACGACTCCGGAGGCGCGACAGAGCCTGGAAGCGGTCGATCGCTGCCTGATACTCGCGCTCTTGCTCAGACGTCATCAGACGGTCCATCTCCCCTCGACGATCCATCGAACCAGCATCGCTCGAGACTCCGGCTCCCACTTGAACCGGCCGAGGCATCGGTTGCTCCGAACGACGTTGAGCTGCTTCTCGGTCATCTCGACTCCGTCCAGCTCGACAATGGTCTTCTGCTTAGCCATCGACCTTCCCTTCTGCTGCTGGGAAAACATGCTGACACTCTGGACACTGGATCATCTTCGCCCCAGCTCGGAACGATACCTCTTCCCCGAGGTCGAGGGTCTTGTTGAGATCATCAAGCAGACGATCGAGGTCCTCATCGTCGAAGCCGGTCCCGTCCAGGGATCCAGAGTCCCGCTTGAGAGTAATCAGCGTCTCGGCGAGCTGGACGTCGTCGGTGGTGGCGAGATCTCGAGTCCGGTTGTCGGCGATGTTGATCCTGATGGCCATGTACTCGTCGACGTCGACGATGTCGCAGACGATCTGCGTCCGTTTAAGGAGCTTGACCGCGAGCCAGGTGTGATTGCCGGCGAGGATCTCCATCGGTCGTCCGGTCAGCGTTCCTTCGTTGACCACGATGGTCCGGTAGAGACCGAGGTGTTTGATCGACTCGGCGATCGCTCCGGTGTCGCCGTGGTTGGCGTTGTTGATGTACGGCGTGAGGTCGTCGACCTCGAGGGTCTTGGTGCGAAGGATCTGGATCTCGGGTATATCCATTGAGGCGAGGGTAGCGAGGTAATCCCATTTGACATAGACGAACAGAGGTGCTATAATGATATTAGAGAGCAAGGGACAAGAAAACCCCCGAGTCCAGGAAAACCCCGAGACCGAGCGGAACATCGAAGCGGCCGGGGATCGCAGCCCAACCGAGCTAGCGAGCCAAGAAAATCCTCGGAGACGGGGTTACACGGAGGGCCGGAGGCAAGCCCACCGAATCACTAAGCCCTCAAGAGAGAGCCTCAACGAGGCGCTCGGACCTTCGAGGAGCCTCAGAAGCGGCTCGATGAAGCTCCCCCTGACGACTAACGATCACGACCCCGGCCTGGCACCGACGGCGATTCCTGAACGAAGGGGAGTGGAGAGAATCATGCGGACCACGAGAGCGAAGAAGGAAAAACGGTAACCAGCCCAACGGGGATGCGACCGATGGCAACGCTTATAAGCGCCCGGAACAAGGCGAAGTTGCGGACGGGATTGTTAGTACCAAGTAGGCCAGGACCGCCCGAGCGTCTCGTTGAAGCCCTCTCTCAGAATGAGATCTCACTGACCGACCGGAAGGTTGGTCGCAGTCACTCGCAGGGTACGCTAAACAGGGTTATGCCTGGCCTCTGGTCATAAGTCGAAATACTCGGAAGTACATCGGGCGGTCAGTGAGGTCTCATTCTTCGAGTGGGATTCACTCACTCGCCGAGAGTAGAAACCGTCGCATGTCGGCTCTGTTCCATTGGGTACGCTCAATAGGGTTATGCCTTGCCTCTGGTCAAGCATCCGAATCCAGCGGCTCTCGGCGAGTGAGTGAATCGGCACTCTCCCAACAACCAACTTCTCGGAAGGAGAAACCCATGAACACCATGAATTTGATCGACCGCGACTGCGTAGCAAACGCCGTCCGTAACCACCACGTTAATCACGTTGACCGCACTCCCTGGATGGAAGACGTCGAGACTCAGCTCCTCGAGCTGGGCGCTCGGGTCACTCGCGCCACACTCTATGAGAATCGTCCTCGCCGGCCTTTCAGCATCGGGATCGTTCGCCTCTCTCGGAAGGAAACCCAAACCCTATGAACACCAGCACCATCAAGATCCGCCTCTCGGAGACTCGCCAGTTCTCGACTCGACGATTCGAGATCGGCGACGTCGTCGAAGCTCGGCTCGAGCGCTCCTGGCTCCCAGGGATGGAAGCCTGGCAGCGTCGAAACATCGCCATCGTCCAGGTCGACGGCTGGTCCTACAACTTCGGACCTAGCGGATGGACGGAGGTCTAGATGGCGACTGCCGACACCAAGTTCGAGATCGAGGTGACCCTTCGATTGCAATACGACTGCACCGATTGGGATAGCGCCTATACGGTCGAGGAGCATGCCGAGGCCATGCGGACGCAGGCTGAGAAGTGGACGAAGGACGCGATCAAAGAAGCCGACGACTACTCCGCTGAGGCTGTCGTCGTGGAGGTGATATAGATGGTCAGCCACCTATATCACGACCGAGAGGAGTTTCCGACTCGGATCCTCTTCGACGGCTGCGAACGATGCGAGGAACACGCCGACACTCTCTACGATCTCGACGAATGGCACCTCCTGGGGATCGTCCGTCGAGGGACGGAGGCCTTCGAGGGACTCCGAAATGATCTGAGCTTCGCCGAAAGGCGAGCGCTCGACAAGATTCGAGTCGCGGCGATGGTTCTCCAGCGAGCGGGATACACGGTCGAGGGACCGAGCGCTCGGTGACGAGCGCCGAGTCCTCGGGAGAGGCACGAGCTGTCGGAGTGAGAGATCCCTCCGCACATAAAGGAAGCAGCGACCGGCCACGAACCCCGAGGACTCGGCGGTAGTCATCATCGACTATCATACGAACAGCGGTTCGATTCACGGACCGCATCACGGAAGGAGACCAGGATGGAGATAACAAGAGGCCAGGCCCGAAGGGCGATCTCACATGGCACCATCGCCGCAGAGATCCGATCCGATACCGGGACGCTGTTCCTGCCAACTCTCTCACATTGGGAGATGCAGGGCTCGAACGGCGACCTCGAGTATGGCGACCGGCTCGAGCTAGGCGGGTCAACCGACGATATGGTCTGGGTCGCGCTGCTGACCGAGAAGGGCGAGCAGATCGGATCGGGCTCCGGCTATGACCTCATCGAGGCGGTCCGGAACCTGGCGGCCAATAGCGAAGATCGGCTTGCGATAGATGCGATCGGACCCCGCGATGGGTAAGCATCCGAGCGAGTGGGAATCAAGGCGCGACCTGGAGGCGAGGCGGGTAACTCCCGACCCGCAGGCCTTCATCGTCCGAGAGATCGAGACGAGCTATCCGGACGTTCCGATGTACCGAGTCGTGGCGCTCTGGCAGGCCGAAGCCGAGGAGGCGACAGCGTTCAAAGCGCGGGTCCTCCGCAGAGCAGACATGACCCCAGGACCATTCTGGATCTTTGACACGGACGACCCCGTAGGAAGGAGGCAGCGGTGAAGGCTGACGAACGGACAACGATCGGCGAGGAGCGGAGGGAAGGGATCCTTCGCTACCTCCTGGCCCGGTTTGAGGCTCCGGCGTGGGATTGGGAGACCCCCACTTATGACGATATCGCTAAAGCGATCGGTCTCCGGTCAAAGTCAACGGTCGGCGCGCATCTCGAGGTACTCCGGGCGGACGGCTTCGTCGAGTGGAAAGACCGAAGGCCGGCCACCCTCCGGCTGACGGAGCGTGGTTACAAGAGGGCGAAAGCTCTCAGGAGGAGGAAGAAGTGAAGCAACGACTCAGGGGGCTCTTCATTGCTCTCGCTGTAGTGAACCTGTTGGTATTCGTCCGTCGAGAGTATTGGCGCAGGCAAGTCCGAAAGCAGATCAGCGCTCGGATTCGCGGTCTGTGAAGCATTTACACAATCTCGGTAGCGACAGTATCGCTTAGTTTCAACTGAGCGCGCCATCAAGGAGAGGTCCCTCGCCGGAGTAACAAGCTCCGCCACGGCGAGGGACCTCGCCTTTCCGCTACAATAAGTGGGACCCGAGCGGAAGGAAATACGATGGGTAGAAGTGCAGTCCGGCCCTATGTCGGCGACATCAAGGCGAAGATCAAGGAGGTTGAGGACAGCCTCCGAGTCGCCCGTAGTTTGGTCGACGCGAAAGGCGATAACGCCGACCCGACGGAGCTGATCCGAGAAGCAGCAGGCATCCTCGCCGGTGCCGTCGAGATGATCCAGGGTCGGAGCGCTGCCCTACTCGCGACTCAGAGCACTGTGATCAAGCTGAGGCGCGAGAAGATCAAGCGCCTCCGGGCCGAGGCCGATGCGCTCGAGGCCCAACTACCGAAGGAGGAGAACAATGGGTAGAGAAGTCAGACGAGTACCGGCCGACTGGAAGCATCCCCACACAGGGAGAGGGAGCGACGTTCCCGATCGGCTCCAACCGATGTTCGACGAGGTCTTCGAGGACGCTCTCTTCGAGTGGCTTGAGCGCTCACCGATGCAGACGACGGTAGGCGACGGACTCAGCGAGGATCGAGGCGACGAGTGGAAGAAGTTCCTCGACTACCACGGCGGTCCCCCGGATCCGGACTACTACCGCCTAGGGCGGTGGACCGAGGAAGAGGCGACCCACCTCCAGATGTACGAGACGACGACCGAGGGGACTCCGATCTCGCCGCCGTTTGAGACGCCGGAGGAGCTGGCCAAGTGGCTGGCCGACAACGAGGCTTCGAGCTTCGGCTCCATGGTTGCGACCGAGAAGGAGTGGCTGGCGATGATCAACGGAGAAGGATTCGCCCCCTCAGCGATCAGGACGGTCCATCCGGATGGGACCGCCGAGATGATGTCCGGAGTCGAGGCGATCTCGAAGCAGGCTGGCGATGAGTAGAACCCACGCCGATAGCATCCTCGACCGGCCGGACCTCGTCCTTCTCGGAGAGCGCCTTCGGACAGTAAGGAACTCGAACGGCTGGAGCCTAGAGGATGCCGTCCGGACGACTGAAGTCAAGGCCTCGGTGATGGGAGCCTACGAGCGCGGCGAACGGAACATACCGATCGAGAGGCTGATCCACGTTGCCCAGGTCTACGGGACCACGGCATCCGAGATGCTCGACTTCGGGAAGAAGCCAGACCGTCGGCGGATCCCCGATCGGCGATCGTCCGCTGCGGGAGGTCGAAGGGAGGACGAGCGGTGATCTCACGGACGGAGTGGTGGGTCCGAGTCTTCTTCGCGGCGGTCGCGATAGCCCTTCTCATCATCTTCCTACAGGGGATCTTCGCGACCCTCTTGGCTCCGTTGGGAGAGCTGCCGTGAAGAGGCTGACCGGCCGCGAGGAGAAGGCGATCGCGATGATCGTCGCCGGAGCGGTCGGGACAATCCACCGAAGCCCCACCTCCGTCCAGGCGCAGGTCAAGGGAGTCGGAGGGATCTACATCGTGACGATCGACGACGAACCAGAGAGGTCCTCCTGCTCATGTGAGGACTCCGAAAGAGGAGGGAACCGATGCAAGCACCAGATAGCCGTGGAGATCAAGATGGAGGCGGAACGGCGGTCGGCGGCGAGCATGGAGTAGGAACAGCGGGCTTCAACGAGCGACTGAATGAGGCTAGAGACGCCATCGGGCTCATAATCGCTCACGACTCCGAAGGACACTACGGGAGCTACTCGAAGCTCTCGACGGTACTGGAGGCCGTGGATCCGGCTCTTCGGGCGGTAGGCCTGATGCGACGGGACCAGATCATCGACGGTGAGCTAGTCGTCGAGATCTTTGAGCCCTTCGACGGGATATTCACGGCCGAAGGAACCCGAGTCGAAGGCCAGAGGATCGTGGCCTCGTTCCCCTTGCCGTTCGGTCAGCCTCCCGAGAAGGTCGGAGCCTCGATCTCCTACTTCCGGAGGTACGGGCTCGGGATCCTCATCGGCTTCGCTACCGACTCCGACGTCGACGATCCGAAATACCAGAAGCGCCAGGAGGAAGGTCCGACCCCAATCCGGCCGGACCCGACGCCTTCGGCCCGGAGGCGCTCGACGGCCAATAGGTACGACGACGAGCTGCTCGAGACGCAGTCGGAGGGCGCGGTCAATAGAGCGAGGAAGGCTCTCAAGATCGCCGACGGGAAGCCGATGACCGGGCGACGGATGAAAGCGATCACCGACTGGATCGTCGCCAACCCAGACGTCGCCAAGGCCGAGGAGCCGAAGGCCGAGGAGCCGAAGGCCGAGTAAGAGAAAACCCCGCCTGACATACCGTCGACGGGGTGATCTCTAATCTCGGAAGGAGATATGGAGCAACTCTACCGCACACAGGGTGAGCTACGAGAGGCGGCGATCGACCGAGCTGGCTACCGATGCGAGTGGCCAGCCTGCTCATCCCCGACGGACCGGCTCGAGATGGCGCACTTCCGCCATCGAGGGATCGGCGGGAATCCGAAGGCGAACGTCCTCTCGAACGTCGCGATCCTCTGCCACTACCACCACCGAGGAGTCCTCGACGGAGACGAGATCGTGCAGGGCCGGCGGCGCGAGATCGCCGAGATCCTTGCCGTAGCAATCGAGCGGGTCTATACACTCGGCCCCGGCGAGGTCTGCTGGCATTGCGGAAAGTAATCGCGGCCTAGTTCCAGTTTTCACCCTCTGGCACCAAAAGCGAGAGGCGGGTACTATGACTTACAAGAAACCAGTTCCCGCCTGCTCGCCTGGCCTCTTCCCCGCCGGATCTAATTGGGGGATCTGACTACTCCAAACGGAAGGAGACCACTCTGAGTATAGAGATAATGGCCGAGGTTTGGCGAGTGGAAAACCTCACGCCGACCGCCAAGCTCGTCCTCCTCAAGCTCGCCGACTACGCCGGAGAGGACGGCGGCAACATCTTCCCAGGCCAAGAGAAGCTTGCTCCCTACATCGGGATCTCCGCTCGGCAGGTCAGACGACATCTCAAGGACCTCGAGGAGGCTGGGCTCATCTCAATCCACCGACGAGGGAACGGCCGGACCAACACCTACAAGATCGACCGGGAGGCCGTTAGGACATTTATGGTCGACGACGAAAGGGACCGGACACCAGCTTCCGATCAGGACCGGACACCAGCGACCACCCTGACCGGACACCAGCTTCCGGTGCAGGAGGATCCACCAGTGAACCACAAGAGGAACCATCAAGACAAGAGGCCGAGGACCAGAAAGCGCGGACCTCGGGATGATCTCTGGGATGCAGTCGCCGATTGCTGGGGAGTCACGGCCAAGGGCCCGGAGACGAGCCGGCGAGCCAAGACGGTCAAGGTCCTCTTCGAGGCAGATGTAACCCCGGCCGAGGTGCCGATCCTCAAGGCGACCTTGACGTTGATGCATCCTCAGGTAACCACGATCTCGGCGGAATTCGTCGCCAGTCGGATCGGAGAGATCCGGGCATGGAAGCCGGTTTCGGACGCCGAACGGCGGGAGGTGGCGATGGCCATTGAGCGGGAGCAGATCAGAACGATGAGGGAGGAGGCGCTCCGGATGGCTGGGAAGCTTCGTCCCTCTCGAACGGAAGGAAACGACGACAATGTCATTGAACTCGGCTCTCCAGAGCCTCTCTAAGGCGATCGAGGAGATCACCCGGATACCCATACCGGAGGAAGTCCTCCCAGATGTAATAGGCAGGTTGAGGGAGCAATCCCGCAAGCTCAGCGCGGCGGCGAAGTCGCTCGAGAGCGAGTTGCCGGCCGGCGTTGTCGGAGAGCGGTTCGAGTCGACCTCCGTGAGTAAGCCGACGAAGCGGAGCTACTCCGCCGATGCGATCTTCCTGACGGTGATGGACCGATTGGAGATGGGACCGATGGACGCTCTGGCCTCGCTCCGAGGACACGACGCGCTCCGGCTCACCTGGCGGTGGACTGAGCTCGTCGACTACTTCTCGAAGAACGACATCCGGATGGTCGTCGAGGCGCACGAAATCCTCGACGGCGACCTCGCGCATGTCGGCGAGGTGCGGAACCGGGAGACGAAAGTCGTCGAGATCGACGATCCGATCGAGGCCGTCGGCAGTTAGGATTGGGCTGTGGATAGCTCACAAATCCGAGAGGTCGTTGAGTGGATGGAGCGCCACTGGCGGAACGCCAAGATCGACCTAGTCGAGTTGACGGTTCTCGCGGAGCAGCTCGCGCCGTTCGATCCGCTCGACTGCTTCGCCGCCCTCCAGGGTTACTTCGACGAGGGACACGAGTTCCCTCCGAAGCCGTCGACCCTCGTGTTCGCGACTCGAAGGATGAAGGAAGAGAACGATGCCTGGGAGAGATCCGGACGAGGCGCGCTGCCGGCTCAGACGGAGATGCTTCCGACCGAGTCGCGAGCCGCGCTCGATCGGGTCCTCGCTCGGGAGGGAGTCGGGAGCCTCGAGGAGCTGGCCAAGAAGATGGCACTGAAGTAATAATCAGAAGGAGAACGATGGACCTGGTGATCAACCTCGTGATCGGAGGTTTGGCGATGTTCGGCCTGGCCGTGATCCTCGGACTCTGGCTGGCCAGGGACGAATTCTTGGAGCGGATGCGCCGGCCGTATAACCAGATCGGCTGGACTGAGGAGGAGCTGGACGGCCTGGTCGAGACGCAGGGGGGCGAGGATGAGTGAGAAAAAGGAGAACGGATGAGACGAGTTGTAATAGTTGTAATCGTTATCGGAGCGGTGTTCCTGTGACTGAACCCATTATCAGCTTGCGAGGACATTGCCCGTGTAGCGGTTGCCGCGATCACACCATTGCCGAAGTGCCGTTAGACCATCGGTTCGGTTGTACTTGGTGCGGGAAACGACGCTGGATTATCAGGGGACGACGACGGCACGTTGGGTGCGAAGTTCGTCGATGGTGGAGATTTAGGAGAGTGGGTGATTCTGGTGTTGGATGAACTGGCATCAACGACGGTGACCTCGATGAGAACGCGCCACGGTCGATCGTCACATTCACGGTGACGCGATGACTCGACCGCTAACCGACGAGGAGCAGGCGGCGATGGAGCTGACGAAGGCGCTGGCTCGAGCAATGAGGGCGCTCGAAGTTCTCCACGATCAGGACTGGCCAGAGACGGTCGTCGACATCCACAACATCCAGAACCGGATCATGGCTCGACCGATCCTCCAGTGGTACAACGGACCGGCGAAGCCTCGCCCGGTATGAGCATCTCGGATCCGGACGACGGCGACCCCTGGGCTGATCTCTGCACCGATACCGGCGAGGAGGGCGATCTCCCTTGTGAGTGTTCGAGCTGCCAAGCTGACCGGCGAGACGAAGCGATCCGACCGAATCCTCTGGATCCGACTTAGGCGTAATTCGGCTGGAGCTGGTCCCACTGCTGGCGGGTCTTCCCGCCGTTCCAGACGTAGCCGATCTGACCCTGAGAGAGGTCCTCAGTGAAGCCCTCGAAGTTGAGGTTCCTACCGACGAGGGTTGAGCCTCCGTCCGAATTGGCACCGATCTGAACCATGCCGGTCGGCCGAAGGGTGAACTCCTCGAGCAGGACATCCCGAGTCTCATAGATACGGGCATGCCGGTTGGGAACGGTCGAAGGGTGGAGACGTTCGGGGATCCGGAACGGCTGGTTGATGAGTCCGATGGCGTCCCGATCTCCCTCAATGGTGATGCCCTTGGCGACGATCCCCTGCGAAGTCGAGACGAGGAACTGCGATCCCCACAGCCACGGCGACCCGGATCCGTTGTCCCGGAGGACGCCGTTGAGGTAGGTCGAGTCATAACCGATCTCATCGTGGATCCCCCGCAGGTTGTCGGCGATCTCAAAGTCCTCGAGCAGCAGGTCAGAGACAGAGATGTCCGGCCACCAGCCAGGTCCGGCGTTGCGGAAGGCCTTCCAGCGGTAGACGCGCATCCCGTCGTTGACGACAGCCTTGAAGCCGCCGGCCTCCCAGCCGTGATCGCCGTGAGTCGTGTTGTCGGATCCTTCGCAGTCCCACATCTCGGTCCGGCTGCACATATATCCGCCGAAGCCGAGGTTGCTCATGTGGTGGGCGGTACAGCGGACGACCTTCGACTCTCCGCCGAGGTAGATCCCGACGCCGTTCGAGGAGTGGACCTCGATGTCCCAGACGTACCACTTCGAGTGCGGCACGTCGAGGGCGTAGGAGTGCTGAGTGCGGAAGTCGAGGATCCCGCTCTGCCACTTGCGCGGCTGGGTCTTGGCGTAGCCGAAGGCCTCGGCCGGTCCAATGAGGCGGACGAAGCGCGCCCCTCCGGGAAGGCGGCGGATCCATTGGCGAGTGCCGACTCCGTCCCAGCGGGTCCCGGCCATCCAGATCGTCTGCCCCTCTCGAGGCTCGAACCATTGTCCGACGTAGGTGCCTGGATGGATCTTGATGTTCCCAGCGACAGGAGCATTGCGGACGGCGGCGAAGACGTCGTCGCCGAGACGGATCTCAGTGTCGAAGCCGGCTGGCTCGGGCGGAGGTTCCGGTGCGATGTGGTCGGCCGGCGGGAGCGGTGGAGGTTCGATGGGCGGATCGATGGGCGGAATGGTGGCGGTGCTTCCAATCACGGTGATGGCTGGCGTGACGTCGCCCTCGACGTCGACCGCGAACAGCGGGACGTTCTGATCTCCGGCGGAGATGACGGTGAGGATGTAGAGCGGTGACGGCGGGACGGAGATGGGATCTATCTGATCCCGGACGAGCTGGTGCTCGACGACGCCAAGGACCTCGGAGTCGAGGGCGATCTCGTACTCGATGCGGATCTTGCGCGGGTTGGCTGGGTTGTTCTTCTCGCCGATCCAGATCTCGGTGATCCCTGGTTCAACCACCGAGATGGAGATGATGGTGGCATAGGCCTCGTGGCGGAATCCGGTCTCCGGGTCGGGCTCGCGAGTGAAGACGGTGTAGCCATTCCTCGACGGCGGCTCGGCCTCCCAATGCTCGGTAACTACCGGCGGATCAACCGGGTCGACCGGCGTCCCGCCTTCGAGCGCCAGGAGTCGAGCCTCGTGGTCGTTGATGACAGCGGCTCCTGCGTTATTGACCTCCGCCTGGTCATCGAAGAGGTTGGCGTGATCGTCGAGTCGCCTGGTGCTTCGGAGAGCTGAGGCGGCTACGGCGTCGTGTTCATCCTGAGACGGAACCAGAGGCACTAGCGATCGCCAGCCTCGAGAGCGACCAGCTCACGGCCGTCTTCGTCCTGCGGAGCGGAGTTCGGAGTGACCTCACTCTGGCCGAACCAAGTCTTGAAGACGTTGGCGACGGCGATGACCGCAGCCATGACGAGAGCAAGCTGCTCGGCGGAAAGATCGAGACCGAAGCCGACGGCGAGAGCGACCAGCGTCTCGACGATGGCGGTGATTCCGTTGACGATGGCGATGGGCCGTGGCCTGCTCATTGTTGCTTACTCCTTCTTCGTTGGCAGGCTCGACAATATCGACGTTGCCGCCAGTGATAGGTGTTTTCTTCAGTCCACTCGTGACCCCACTTGCAAGTCGGATGTCCATGTCGTTCGCCTCGCCGGACGTTCTCAAGGTGGGTGACTTGTTCGAGATGGTCGGGATTGACGCACCGTCGATTTCGACAGAGATGGTCTAGCTCCAATCCTTCAGGGATTGGCCCCACAAGAGCAAGGTAGACAGCACGATGAGCCATACGAGTGTCCCCTCCGTTATTGGTTGCTCGGCCATATCCAAGGCGACTGAGAGAAGCGGTCCAGACCCAGCAGTCGCCGGAGTAATCGACTTTCGAGGCCAGCTCGTCGTAGATGGTGACTGGAAGGCTCATTCGCGGTAGCGCCAGGTTCTTGGGTTCTTCGGTGATCCGCCTCGGTTGACAACGTGGCGGACGTCGATATGAGTCACTCGCTTTGAAATCGCCAGGTAACCGATCCCCGAGAAAAGTCGGAGCGACTTGACCTCCTCGAGCTGTAGGCCGTAGGACCGGGAGATATCGAAGGCGTATCCGCCTAACTGGTAACCGCGGCGGAGCTTGCGCTTCCGGCCGTAGGTGTGGAGCGAGGTCCTGGCTCCTCCGACGCGACGGTTGTGGGCAACGTCCCGCCAGGCCGAGATGACCGAGAGCGGAGCGGCGAGGTACTGACGGAGCTGCTCGCCAGCCCAGAGGATCTCGTTCGAGACGAAGCAAGTCCCGTCGCCTTTCGATCGCATCTCGATGGCGTCGAAGTGGGTCGAGACGGCGGGAGCATGCGAGAGAGCAATGAGAGTTGGTGGGCTGAGCTCGCCGGTAGCTGGGAGAGGCTCGAGAGCGTAAGCCCGTTGGAATCGGAGGGTGCCGGCTCGAGTCTTGGGACCGACCACTCCGTCGGCCTCGCCGACCGGCCAGCCGTTGATGTTGAGCAGGTTCTGAGCTTCTCGGGTCGAGAGGAGCGTCCTCATCTGCCGGACTCTACCGGCAGGCACTCGTGTTCTGAGAGCTTTTCGAGAAGGAGAGTTTCGGTGTTGGTGAATACCTCCGGCGGCGATTCGCCGACTCCGACCTCACGGCAGACTCGGACAGTGTGGCCGCACTTCTTGATGTCGACGGCGAAATGTAGCTCTCCTCGGAGTGGGCCAGGTAGCCTCGGATCAGGCAAGGTAATCGGCAACGGCGAAGCCGATTACCACTCCCGAGGCGACGAGGATCCCGACTATGAAGGCTGCGAGGTCGAAGCGCCGGCGGATTCCGTTCATCAGGCTCATCCCCTTAGCACCAGAGCAATGACTGCGGTGAGGACTCCCATCAGGGTCATCCCGACTAGACCATACACGACCAGCCGGACTGGCTCGAAGATCTCCGAGCGGACGTAGTGCGTTTCGAGTTCGAGTCGCGTCTCGGCGTTCTCGTCTTTGATGAGCTGCTCGAGACGCTCAAGGGTCTGGCCTTGGTTCTTGAGTCGTTCCTCGACCCGGACGATGGCGGGATGTCGCGAGACGCTGTTCCCGTCGGTCATTTAGTGGAGACACTCATCGGACTTCCCGCAAGGTCGGAAGCAGAGTAGCAGCGGAGCCTTACACAAAGTTGTCTCCCTGTCCGGCCCCACCAGCAGGCCAGGTCTCAGTCAAGGCAACGGATGTGTCGTGCGGAGTTGATTGCGCGAAGGCGTCACGCCAGTCATTCCCGACGACGATGTCTTCCCCGCCGGAAGCGAGCTTGTCCACCATGAAAGCGAACTTGTTGCTGCCGCCCTGTCCAAGGTTGCCGATGATGTAGTTGTCGCTGATGCCTGTGTCTTGAGGGTCGAGCAGGATGGCGCTGTAGGTGTCGTCGGTCTGATTGTTCGCAGCCGAGAACATGTTGGCCTCGACGAGGTTGCCGTTCCCTCGGGTGAGGATGATGCACCACCGACGGACCTCGAAGTGGTTGGCGATTATCCGATTCCTGAACCTGGTCGTAACAGCGTCACCGATGATCAGTCCGGTCTGTCCCCCATGCGCTCGGTTGCCCAGCATGAGGCAGGCGTCTGATTGGATTTCGTAATGGGCGCTGAGGGAGGGGGTTCCAGTTAAATCCTGGTGGGATTCGTTGCCGACAAACATTGTGCCGTCGTGTTCTGTCGAGAAGTCGATGAAACCTGACGGCAACGGCCCCTCCGCCCAGACCGAGCAATCCCAAGCTCCGGAGAGGTCGAAGGTCTCGACTGCCGACGTAGTAGGCGTTCCGGTTGGTGAGCCGTCCCAGAAGAATCCGTGGCCTGGGACGTCGACGGCTGCGTTGGCGTCGTCGATGAAGATCGTGACATTGTGCGCCCGGCCGGTGATTGCTGCGAAGGTGACGACGGCGGTGCCGTAGTTGCATCCGTCGAGGTATTGGATCTGCAGGTCCCGCAGTTCGCTGAATGGGTCTTGCATGAGGATGCACTGCGTGTCGGTGCCGGCGTCGAAGATGACCCGAGTGGCGTTTGCGCCCATCCCTTGGATGATTATCCCGCCCTCAAAGTCGCCGAACGTCGACCAGGTGCCGGTGCAGAAGAAGGTTCCCTCGGAAAGGATCAGTCGACCGTAAGGAGCGCCGACAGCTCCGAGCTTGTCGAGAGCGAGCTGAATGGTTACCTGGTCGTCGATTCCGGTACAGACGAAGTCGGCCTTGTCCTTCGAGGATTGCGAGGCGTCAGAAGCGGCGACCGAGATGGTCATCATCCCTCCTCCGCCTCCTCCCGTTCCGGCGGTAGCCACTCCTCCAGCAACGATGGGAAGGGACGCTCCGCCTCCCCACTTGAACTGGTCGTCGATCCCTCGGAAGCCTCGGAGCATCTTGGCGAGCGCCATGTAGGGAGCGGCTCGGACCGGAGCCGGATCGGTGTTGAGGTCGACGAAGAACGAGGCCTTCTGGTCGTCGAGCTGGAAGCTGACCGCCTTGGCGTTGAGGTCTCGAGCAGAGAGCTTCGTCCCGAGGTCGACCTCGACTAGATCTCCGGGCTGGAAGTCCCGGTAGGGGATGAACTGGCTGGTGTCCGAGAGCTGGATCCGGTGGCCTTCCTTCGTCCCGCTCTCGACGAAGGCATGAGCGTCGACCCAGGAGGCGAGCGATGGGTAGCCGGTCATCCGGATGTTGGGGAGGTACTTCTCCCGCCGGCCATAGGCGGCAAGCTCCGCGGCGTCGGTCTGCTCGATGAGGATCTTGTCTCGGCCCTCACCGACTAGGACGTTGAACCCTCCGCCGTTCAGGCCGATGATCGAAGAGTCGACCGCTCCGGTGATGAGGGAGACGGTCGCGCTTTTATCGATCTCCATCCCTCCGGGGATGTAGACCTGGAGAAGCCATCGAGGCGAAGGCGTGGCCTCGAAGAGGACTCGCCACTCGTAGCCGAGGCGCGAGACCTCCTGCTCGAAGAACTGGAGGTAGGAGATCCCGCGCTTGATGGTCAGCGATTCCTTCCCGCCAGGGTTGGCCGGAGTCGTCCAGGCGGATCCCGATGGAAGCGACGAGTCTCCGAACGCACCGAAGTCGTAGTCGAGGAACGCGAGATGACCGGCTCCGCCGATCGTCGTCCTACCGTCGGCTATGTGGTCGATGGCGGCGTCCTCGAAGAGATCAGTGAGGATCACTCCCATCGTCGACGCCGGCTTGCCTGGGACGAGCTTCACGTTGTCGACATACCACAGCTCGGTGTTACCGGCAGCCAGGTCATCGCCATAGACGATCTTCAGGATGACCGCCTGGTCCGGCCGGATCTGATTCCCGTCGCCTGGGAGATGATCGGGCAGAGTGAAGGTGGCGCTGAACGGACCGAAGATCCCGCCCGAGCCGCCGAGGTCAAATGCGCCCGGGAGCCAGTTGCCGAGAACGTCGGTGAGGACGAACCGAGCATTGCCGGTGATCTTGATCCGGGCGGACATCGTGTAAGTCCCTCCGGGGATGATGCCGGAGATCAGTTGCTGGACTCCTTGGCCAGCCTTCCTCGTAAGAAGTTCGAGCCCGAAGGAGCCGGTGTCAATTGCGCCAGCCGCGCTCTGGGCGAAAGCCTGGTCCGGCATCGCCGCCTGGTGGGTCTTGCCTCCGGTGCCAACTACCTGCCAGCCGTCGAGCCCGATGCCGAGCCCGTCGATGAAGAAATGATCGGCGTGGAAGTCGAAGACCGAGCCTCGGTTGCGGACGCTGATATCAATCGAGGTCTGACCGTTGCCGGTCCAGAAGAGCAGGCGGAGCTGCTGGTAAGTAGTGGTGGCGACGACGTCGACCTCGAGTTCGACGTAAGCGATGCCGGTGAAGTTGGCGTCGTCTGGGTCATCGATCCCGTCGGCGTATTGGATGTTGAGCTCGCCGTTGACCGTTCCGACGACCGGGCGAGCGCTCGAGCCGGTGATCAGCTCCCCGACGATCGTGTCCGGGTCGGTCGGGGAGAAGAGCGGGACCTTGATGTCGCCAGGGACCGAGGCTGCCAGCTCGACGGTTCCGGTGCCGGAGACGGTCCGGACCCGAAGAGAGATGTCGTAGATCCTGTTCGGATAGCAGGGGACCGTCATCGTGGCTCCGCCATCCTGCACGGTCGACTGGACCTTCATCGAATGGACCCCGTCGAAAGCGAGGCCGGCGTCGGTGACGATCGAGATCGAGGTCTGCGGACCTGGCGACCACGGCACGATGGTCCCTTCCTCGAAGTTCTTGTTCGAGACGTAGGGAGGGACGTCCTCGAAGCCAGGGTTGATGACGCCGTTCTCCTCCGAGCCATAGTCCCAGTCCGGCTGCTGCGAGAAGAGGTTCCCCTCGAGATCGAACTTGGGATGGTCGAAGGCGTAGGCGATCGCCTGGTTGAGGATCTCCTCCGGTCCCGGTCCCGAGATCTTGACGAGGCCGGAGTCGTCATAGTTCTCCTGGCGGTCGCGAGCGAAGAATCCGAACTGCGTGTAAGCGCCGTCGACCTTGAGACGGATGAAGGTCTCCGTGTCGGTGTCCGGATTGCAGATCGAGTCGAGTCCAGCGAAGTCAGGCGGGACGGTGAAGGATCCGGATCCGAGTCCGATCGCCTGGTCGATCCCCTTGACAGTGACGGCAGGGATGTCGGTGACGACCGAGGCGAAGGTTCCGATTCCTGGGAGGGTCCAGGCTTCGACCTCGAACCCGAGCTTTAGGGCCATCAGCGTTGCTCGGCTAGCGCGGCGTTGATCTCGACCTGATCGTCAACTCCGTCGCAGACGTAATCGGCCATCGCCCTTGACTCCGGCGAAGCATCGGAAGCAGCGACGACAATCACGGCCACTGAGGCTTGTAAGTGATCGAGACCGTAGGTCCGTCGACGTAGTTCTGTCCTGGGTACAGCGGGAACCACTCCGGCGTTGCCGGCGAGATCTTCCCCGTTCTCCGTCGGTTCTTGACATCGACGACCGAGCCCGCTTCGCCGTACAGGGAGTGGGGAGTCCCGAGCAGCTCGAGCCACCCGGTCTCCTCGAAGGTGATCGTCGGGAAGGTGATCTCGGAGCCTTCGACGAAGAAGTCGGCTGGGCTCATCGTCGGGATCGTGATCGGACCGCCGACCCAGAACGGCCACGGCATCAGGAGGCGGAGAGCGACCCGACGGAGCTGTTTCTCGAGGCCTTGGAAGATGGCTGGCGTGACGAGGGTGACCTCGGCGGTCCGGGTCGTGAATCCGGCTCCTGGGAAGTTCGGGACGTCGCGAGCGAGGGCGATCGGTCCGGTCCTCTTCGAGAAGATGGTGATGAGCGAGTCGAGGTTCTCCCGGAGGTGGGCCCGCCGGCCTTCGGTGTGAGTGACTGCGCCGGTCGAGTCGGTGTTACCGACAGCCATGTTGAGGGTGATGGTCTTGGCGTGGAAGGGAGCGTCCCAGATCTCCGGCGTCCCTTGCCGGAAGGGGATGTTGTAGAGCGGCTGGCGTCGGCCGTTGATGACCTCGCGGCCTCCTTCGAGTTCGATCCAGTGGGCGAAGCTCATCAGGTCGACTCCGTCGGCTCTCCAGGCGTCTGATCCTATGGGCATGTTTCCTCCTCTCTAGTTCGGCGTCAGTCTGGCGATGGCGCGTTGGATGGCTGGGTCGAGCGTAGTCTCCTCGATCGTCTCGGCGACCTCGCCTCCGGCGGCTCCGTTGACGTCTCCGAACTGGAAGAAGTTGTTCTGCTCGACGAGTCGGTCGAAGCTTCCGACACCACCACCGAAGCCTTGGGGGATGTTGACCCCTCCAAGGAAGGTGACATCGGGAGTGACGTTAATCGGGACGGAGAGATCGAAGCCGGGGATGGAGAGGTTCGAGAAGTCGATTCCCGCGAGCTGCTCCTGCAGGATGGCCGTGGCCTCCTCGCGGATCGACTCGAAGGGGGAGAAGAGGCCGGCCTTGATGAGAAGCCCCGCCTCTCGGAAGGCCAGCTCAAGCGCCTGAGCGTTGGCGAGCGGGACGCCGGCCACCTCCAAAAGCGCAGCCTCGATCGTCTCGGGGAGGGCTCCGGCGGAGATCCCGAGTCCCTCGATGGCTCCGGCCGACTCTTCGATGTTGAGGATGAACTCGGCCTGGGCTGCCTCAAAGCCACCCTGGGATTCGGCTAGGTCGAAGAAGGCCTCGATCGCTTCGTCAGAGGTCTTGCCGAACGCGCCGACCGCCTCGTTGTAGTCCTCCTGCGACTCGGTCAGGTCTCGCTGCGCTCGGAAGAACGAGAGGACCGGACTGGCGGCTTCGGCTGCGGCAGTGCCGACGTCGAGGATCGCCTGGCGTTGAGCTTCGAGCTGCTTGGTGACTCCCTGGGTTGCCTTCTCGAGATTGCCGTCGGCTTTGATCAGGTCCTCGAGCGCCTCCTGGTATTCCTCCGACTCCGGCCCGAACGCCTCGAGCGCCCTCTCCGAGGCCTGAAAAGCAGCGACCAAGCCAAGCTGCGCCCTGTTGAGGATCTCCGTCGGAGAGGTCAAGCTGGCGGTAGCGCCAGTCGCTCGGCCGAGGGCGTCGGCGTATCCCGCGGTGGACGAGGCAACCTCCTCAGCGGCAGCCGCGTTGGCCTCCTCCTCAGCGGTCAGATCGGCGACAGCGTCTGTCTCGGCGAGAGCTGCCGCTGTGTCGGCCTGGCGAGCTTCGATGAGGAACTTCTCTTCTTGAGTGACGAGCCGAAACTCCCGAGCCTGCTCATCAAAGACCGGAACCAGGATCCCCGCAGCGGAAAGGTAGCGGAGGGTCTCCAGAGTGAGTTCCTTGGTCGACACTCCGAGCGGTGTCTGCTCGGCCTCCAGATCGGCGGCAGCTTCGGAGGCCTTCTCGTAGTTCCTGGCGAGGGTAAAGAGCTGACGCTCGAGCCGGATAAACTTGTCCCGCTGCTCGGAGGTGACTCCCTCTCCGCTCTTGAGGTCGCTGAAGAACTCCCTGAGTCCAGGCCGACCGCGCTGGAGAGCGGCGACCAGATCGTCGGCGGCAATCTCGGCGTTGTTCAGCTCTTCGATCAGACCGGACTCGACGAGTTCCTTCCCAATCTCGGCCAACGCAGCGAAGGCGTCCGGCGTATCTTCGGCCGCATCCCGAGCGCGGATGATGGCGGCGGAGAGTTCATCGACCTTGGCTGCGTTGTCTCGAGCGTTTGCGCCGACAATGGCGATGGCGGCTCCGAGCCCGATGAGGACGGCGATGACTGGGTGAGCCGAGATAAAGGTGAGCGCGGTCCCGAGGGCGACGAGCCCGAAGATGGTCGTCTGAATGATCCCAGGGAGACCACCGAAGGCGGAGATGATCTGCCCGATGCCGGACACGAAGTCGGCGAATCCTCCAGTTAAGAACTTGAAGGCTGGGACGACCTGATCGCGAATGATCGGAGCCAGCGAGGTGAGGATCTGGGCGAAGGCAGGGAGCGTATCCCCTCCGATCTCAGTGAGGATCGTCTTGATCTCAGCCATCGCCTGGGTGAAGGCGAAGGCATCGGTCCCAGCGATCGCCCCGAAGGCCTCCCCGAGGAAGTCGGTGTCGCTGGCCAAGCTCTGGAAGATGAGTCGGTTCTCCTCGGCGTTCTCACCCATCAGGTTGAGGAACCCGGCGAGGGCGCGGACGTTAGGGATGGCCGCAGCGAAGGCCTCCTCGTTGTCGCCGATGACGTCCTTGAGGATGAGGAGACCCTCGAACAGTCCCTCGTTGCGGATGGTATCTCGAAGACCCTGGAGGCTCTGCCCAGCTTCGAGGAACAGCTTATTAGTCTCCGACGTCGGCTTCAGGAGCGAGTTGAGGATCCCCCGGAGAGCGACCACGGCCTCCTCGGCCTTGAGGCCGGTCCTCGACATGGCGGCGATGGCGGCTCCGACCTCGTTGAACTCGATCCCCAACTCGGAGGCGATCGGGATGACCCGACCGAGGACTCGAGCGAGAGACTCGGCGTCGAGCTTGCCCTCTCGGACTGAACCCACCAGGACGTTGACGGCCTCGGCGGCAGAGAGGTTCTCGATCCCGTAGGCGTTGATCGCCGAGGTGACAGCATCGGTGACGGCGTTGAGATCTCCAAGACCGGCGGTTGAGGCCTTGGCCGATTGCTCGAGAATGTCGAGAGCTTCCGATCCCCTGATACCAGCGGACGTTATGAAGAACAGCGCGTCGGCCAGCTCCTGCGGTCCCTTCCCTACCGCCGGCCCCAGCTTGAGGATCGCCTTCTCGAACTCGGCGACCTTCTCGGTCGAGACTCCCACGAGACCCTGGATCTTCGCCAGGCTCGTCTCGAAGTCGGCAGCCAGCTTCGCCCCGGCGACGGCGGCTCCGATCGTTGCTGCGGCAAGACCTATGACTCCGGCGGTGGCGGCAGCGGGAGCGAGGTTCTTGAAGGCCTTACCGAGCCCGCCCGATAGTTGCTGGCGGAATCCGGTGAGATCCGGCCGGATGTTGACCTTCGCCGAAGCGACCGCTCGACCGCCGAAGCCTGAACCTCCGAGTCCTGGGAGCGCCATCTCAGCCTCCCGCCTGCTGGATGGTCATCCCCTCAGCGGCCATGAAGTCCTCGAGGCTCATCCGGACTCGAACACGAGGCGGACGACCGAGCGCCTCGTCGAGGATCTTCTTCCAGCCATAAGGCTGGGCGAGCAGCGCGGCGCGCCGATCCTGCTCGGCGTTCTCCATCGCGACCTCAGCCACCTCCGGATGGAGGGTGGCAAGGCGGGTGCCAAAGGCGGACCCAGGAGGGAGATTCGAGAGCAAGGCCCGGAACCGTCGCCAACCGATGTCGAGCGGGTCGAGCTGGTAGAAGCGTTGAAAGTCCGCCTCGACCGCTGACCACAGCTCGATTACGTCGGAGGCGGTGGGGCCGACCCTTTTGGGCCGGCTTCGTCTCCATCCTCTTCGCTCGGTCCGATGTTGACCACGTACTCGACCCATAACCATCCGCCTACTTGTGCCAGCTCTGTGAAGCTGAGTGTCTTCCGATAGAAGGCGAGGCGCTCTTCACCGATGACGAGCAGGAGGAACGGGAGCGTCGAGTCGAGAGGCATCTCGTCGGCGAGCGCTCCCTCCCCAGACTCCGATCCATGAGCTTCGAGGAAAGCGAGCATCGAGTCGGCGTCGACATCCCCAGGGAACTCGTAAGCCCTCCCGTAAGGAGCCTCGCCAGCAGCGATCTCATCAAACGTCCGAAGGTCTTCTGGATACTCTTCATCGGGCTCGAACCTCGCGATAAGAGGCTCTCGGGTCTTCCGCGCTGAACGGAAGTCTCTAGTTCGGTTCATTAGGCGGTCTGGTCTATGACGAGGAAGATGGCTCCGGCCGTCGGAACCAACGCTCGGAACTCCAGGGCGATCAGAGTCTTGTCAGGTGCCTTGGCATGAGCCATCGATACCGCTCCGGCGATGATCGTCCTCGGAACCTGGAAGTCCCTGGTGAAGTCCTCCGCGGCCGTACCGGGAGCTGAGGTCCGGAACAGGCACTCGAACTCGTCGTTGACTCCGGTGGCTGGCGGCGTGTAGGTGTCGAAACCCGCGGCCGGCGAACCGACAGCAATCGCGCCACCACCCATCGCCAGCTCGATGTTGACGAGACTCGACTGCGCTGATGCTCCGCTGAAACTGATCGCCTGTGCCGTCTTGAGAATCGCGACCGGGTCGATCTCCTCAGCGACGAGGACGTCGGCGAACGTCTTGTCGATCTCGAAGGTCCATCCCTCTTCCGAGTAGCCAATATCGGCCCAGCCTGCAGCCAGAGTCGTGCTCGGGTTGACGGGCATGGCGGCTTCGGAACCGTCCAGCTCATCGGTGTTGAGAGTGCCGGTCCCAATCAGGACTTCGGTCACTGTTCCTACGGTCATCTGACCCTCCTAGGTCGGTTGCTCATCGCTTCCGGTCTCGGGTCTAGGAATCGCCTTCTGCGTCATCGGCTCCAGCGCTCTTGGGAGGATCGTACTTCACCACGACCGGAACGCCCTGCCTTTCGATCTGGCGCAGCTCCTTGAATCGCTTCTCGGTCACCTCGGCGACCTCTCCCTTCGAGAGCAGCTCGGCGTCGTCGCCCTTGTTGGCGATGTTGACGGAGTCGCCGCTCCATAGAGGATTGACTGTGATCTTGGGCATGGGTGCCTCCTACTCGGCTCGGATGGTCATCAGAGCGTCGAGTGTATATCCGGCCTCCCGAGTCTCTGGGTCTTGCTCTGTCGCCTCTCCAAGGATGACCGCTCCGTAGAAGTGTCCCTCAGCCACTCCGACGTTCTCGACAAGAAGGAGCGCGGTCTTCAGAGCCTTGTGGAGATCGTCGGCAGACGACCAATCGGGAGTCTCGTCGCCTCGGCCGGCGATGGAGCGGAAGGTCATGAAGGCCTGGTCGATTGGACCGAGGATCTCGGGTCCGCCTCCGGTCCGCGCCACCGTGAGGTAGGGCCGAGTCGGGTTGAGCGGAGTCGTGATCCAGACTCGTTCGTCCGGAGTAGTGCCGATGATGGCGGTGAGAGCAGGGACGGTCTTGACCCATTGGGTCGCCAGACGGACGGCACTCGGCCAGGCCGTAACGATCTCAGGCATCAGAGAATCGCTCCTTGGTCAATTCGGCGATCGTCTCCTTAGAGAACCCCATCCCCTCGAACAGCTCGCCGGATTCCCAGAGGCGATCGTACTCGGCGAGCTGCCGCTGAAAGTCTGGATGTCGCCAGACACGGCGAGTGGCTCGCCAGGATTGGATCCATCGCCAGAGTCTCATCAGCGGGCTCCGATCTTGAAGTGGGTGCGGAGCGCCTCCCATAGCGCCGGCCGGAGGAAGGGCTGGGCCACCATCCCCGCGCTGGGTCCGTGGACGTATCCCGGTGGCGGTCCCTTGAGCGGTCCGACTCCGATGTTCACGGTGCGCTTTCCTCGCCTCCCGGTTCCCATCTCGACGAACGGAGCGTGCGGCGTCTCGGCCGTAACCTCGGCGACCGGGACTCTCCACTTCCCCTCTCGCCGCACCTTCCCCTTGATGGATCCGCGCAGCTTGGGAGCAGTCGAGGATCTCGGCGGTCCGACTGCCGCGCGGAGTTTCGCGCGGGTCTCCATGTCTTTGGCGACGGCGCGCATGAAGGGAGTGATCTCTTTGGCGACGGTTCGCTCGGCGTCCGGATGGACGAAGATCGTGGACGTCCCGATTCCGAAGACAGGTCGAGCGGTCACAGGATCTCCTTCAGCGAGGCCTTGCGGTGATGGAGACTGCCGTCCTCGTTGTAGGTGTCGTCGACTCCGATGACGTCGAAGAGTCGGCCGGCGAATGTCACCCGGTCTCGAGCGGCGATGTCGTCCTCCCCAGCAACGTGAGCCCTAGCGTCTCGGATCGTGACCCAGACGCCGTCCTGATTCCGCTCGACCTTCTTGAAGTCGAGTCGGCAGTCATAGGTCCCGAGCGTGGCCCAGGCGTTCGACGGACCGAAGTCATCCGTGACAGTCGAGGTTCCGAGTCGCTCGACAAGGATCGACTGGCCGAGCATCGAGAGGAAGGCGGCGTCGGTCACTCTGGCTTCTTAGGAGGAGGAGCTGGGCGACTCGAGACCCAGGCTGCCCAGACCCGAGGGACGAACGTCTGGACGAACCAGAGCACGAGGAAGGCGTCGGCGATGGCGTGCCAAGACATCAGCTCCAACCTCGGTCGATGCGTCGGAGCAGTCCGTCCTCAGCGGCGGGCCAGCCGTGTCGCCAGATGAAACGACGGCGAGCCTTGAAGTAGGCCCAGCGAGCGCCTTTCTTCCGACGCTTCGCGGCTCGGTGAAGATCGACTAGGTCGTCGATTTGGCGGTCGATGTAATCGGTTGGGTTGCTCACATCAGCCCATCCGTCGGTTCTTGTACGAGGAGAGCATCGCCTGGTGGGAGGGAGCGAGCGCTCCGATCGAGACGACTCCCTGGCCGGCGAACTCGGCCGACTCCTCGCTCCGGTCGGAGTAACTGACCGCGTACTCGTCGAGGCGCTTCGAGACGACCGGCCCCGCTGCCTCGGTTCCAGTCCCGAGTTCGTGGAGAGACAACCAGGAGCCGTATGCGGCCTCAGCGACGACTTGGGTGACGTCGGCAGGCACCGTGGCGAATCCGGCCGTGTAGTCGACCTCCACCATGCCATAGCCCCTCTCCCAGGCTTGCTGTGTGATCCGAGCGCTCCCAGCGATGCGATGGATGAGTCCGGCCTCAAGGTTGTGGACGACATAGTTGGTGTCCTCGACGAGGAGCGTGCCGTTCTCCCGGACGGCCGTGACGACCGTGACCGGGCGCTGTTTTAGAAGCAGCCGGTGAGTTGAGATCAGGACGTTGTGCTTCTCGGCGACGATGACCGCCTGCTCGACCGGCATCTTGAGGAAGTTGAGGACGAGCTGCTCCGCCGAGAGCAGCAGTTGGTCGATCGCATTCTCTTCGGCCTCGAGAACGAAGGCTCGTTGGAAAATGGTCTCGACGTCGAGGCGGGTTGCCAGCGGCATTTAGGGCTGCGACTTCTCGAGCAGCTTGGCGAGATCTCCGACCCTCGTCTTCTTGAGGTACTTCACGCCGAGAACGTCGAGCGCGGCCATGACGTCAGCCTTCTTGGTCGGCGGGACATAGGCGTCGGCCTCGCCGTCTAAGACCACCTCGGGCCCCGGCTTGCCCTTGCCCTTGTGGAGACCGAGCTGCTCGGCCCGCTTGAGAGGCATTACCTCGCCTGGTCGCTGGCAGACGACCCGAGCCGATCCGGGATGGACCCGAGTCAGCTCGCCGGTCTTCAGGTCCTCGTAAATCCGAGAGTTCGATGTCCAGACGTCTCCGCTCACCGTTCCTAGTTGCTTCGCCATTTACGTCCTCCTCGTCGGGTACTCGTCGCCGATATTGGCACATCGAGAGTCAATCCGAACGGCAAACGAGGCCAACCCGAGTAAGCCTCGCCGCCGTCGGATTCCTCGGCCGCTAGGCCAGGGAATCATGTGAAGGGATTTTCGTCGACGAAGAACTCGCCCTTCTGAGCAGCGACGATCGCTCCGGTGCCCTCGAAGCGGAACTGGTGGATACCAGCCAGAGCAATGGTGTGGTCGGCGAAAGCGGTTCCGACTTCGGGAGTGCTACCGTCCTCGGCTTGGATGCCTGGAGTCACCGAGGGACCGGTCTGGGTTCCGGCTGGGTCTATGAGCTTGGCGACGACTGTCGTCGGGTTGGCTGGGTCTCCGGCGAAGTCCTCGAACTTCCCAACCATCCGGACCTGCTGGCCGACCTCGAATCCCGTATCCCTGTCCTGCACTCCCGGCTTGGCCATAACTACACGATCGCTCGGATGGCGGTCAGCGTAACAGCCTCCTCGATGACGGAGAGGTCAACGTCCTCGGAGATCGTCGAAAGCGAGACGTCCTCGGTGATCGTTGAGAGAGTCGCCGACTCGGTCAGCGTCGAGAGAGTCGCTGAGTGGACGAGGATCGAGAGAGTGACCGAGCCGCCAAGTCCGGTCGCGAGCGTGGAGCTGAGTGTCCCATCTCCGATCGAGGCGTTGTTCCCCTCGGATGCGCCGAAGGTGACGAGGGCTCCCAACGTCCCGTCGCCATCCGATGCCGAGTTGCCTTCCGACGACCCAAAGACCGTGAGACTCTTGAGCGTCCCGTCTCCATCCGAGGCGTTGTTCCCTTCAGTGTTGCCAAAGGTCTTGGTAGCCCGGAGGAAACCGTCTCCATCGGAAGCGTTGTTGCCCTCGCTCGAGCTGAGGATGATCAGACTCCGGAGGAACCCATCGGCGTCGGCAACGTTGTTGCCCTCGGAGGGGCCGAAGGTTTTGACTACCCGGAGGAGAGGCGACTCGCCGTTGTTGGCGGCGTTCCCCTCGGTGGCTCCGAAAGTAAGGATCCTGGCGAGGACGCCGTCCCCGTCAGCGGCGTTGTTGCCCTCGGTGTTCCCGAAGGTTTTCGTGGCCCGGAGGAACACAGACTCGCCGTTGTTGGCGCTGTTGCCTTCGGTCGCTCCGAAGATCCGTAGTCGCCTGACTGTGCCGTCACCGTCGGCGGCCGCGTTCCCCTCCGTAGCTCCGAAGGTCTTGGTTGCCCGCAGGACTTGAGTCTCAGCGTCGGAGGCGTTGTTGCCTTCCGAGGCTCCGAATAGTCGGAGGCGGAGGAGAGTGCCGTCCCCGTCGCTTGCGTTGTTGCCCTCCGACGAGTTGAGGACCTTCGTGACGCGCAGGACCGGAGTCTTGACGTCGTTGGCGTTGTTCCCCTCGGATGATCCGAAGGCCCGAAGTCGGATGACGGTGCCGTCACCGTCGGAAGCGGCGTTCCCTTCGGTCGCTCCGAACGTTTTGATAGCCCGGAAGATGGCCGTGTCACCGTCGGAGGCAGCGTCGCCGCTTCCGATGAGACTCCGAGTGACTCGGAAGACCGCGGTCTCTCCGTTGGCGGCGTTGTTGCC
>SDBT01001106.1_pt1 | contig 46308 bp, 70 predicted proteins | sample 2277101 | NCBI WGS metagenome assembly SDBT01 (sample SAMN10404973, study PRJNA504765) | marine sediment metagenome | isolation source: marine sediment core GS10_PC15, 103 cmbsf | place: Arctic Ocean: Southern Knipovich Ridge | collected 2010 | reverse complement strand
AATACAGCCCAGCGATTATTGTCCATCGTTGTCAATGTTCCTGCATTATCATATTGAGCATTAGGCCATTGAGAAGCTCCTGTTGCTTCCTGACCCCCTGCCGAGTAAGTATCAAAGGTATCTGCCCCCGATGTGTCAAAAGCAGGGATAACATAACTTGTTCTTCCCCACTCTAATTGGCCTGCGGTTATGGTTACATCCCGGTTAGCATCACCTGATTGTCCAAAAATAAGTCCACCTTTTCTTTTGTTCCTAACAACATCATCAACTTGCCTTGTATATCTACCTAATTGCCCGATTGACTCTTGAAGCCTTACTCCTAAATTAAAAGGGTGAATAACAGTACCACCTTCATCAGTAGCTACTCCAATCATTATATTGTCTACTGCTTCAGTAAATTCAGAAGCGTTTAAGGTAATAGTTCCTGTATCATCAACAAATATATATCTAGTAGTATCATCTGGTATGTCAATCGTTGTAGAAGCTCCAAAAGCAAAAGAAAGTAAAGGAGCATTATCATCAGCTGATGCTCTAATAAATCCTTGACCAGCGGTAATATCAATAGTTCCTGAACCGCCATCAGTTATTACTCCGCCAGTAAAATAGCCTGAAGAACCAACATTGTCTATACGTTCCTGTAATTGGTCAACTGTCGGTGAACCTGAACCCTGAGCTATCCCAACCAGAGTTGCCCCAGCCGAACCCTGTATTGGAATACTACCAATGCTTAAATCTCCAACCTCGAAAGAACCTACAGTTGTAGCGTTACCATAAGCATTAAAATCAAAAACATTAAAGGTAGTTGAAGCATTGCCACCATTAGGAAATCTTACATCATTAAAAGTATTTAGTTCAGTCCAAGTATTTATAGTCCCGAAATCAAAACCAATATCATTAGTAGACAATGTTATCGGGCTACTAACTGTTAAGTTAGTGCCTGAAACTGGAATACCTGTAAAATTAGTACCATCAAAAGTAGGTGATGAACCACTAATTACAGACTGGTCTATAAAACTATGTGAAGAACCATTAGTTGAAATATGAACAAAGCCTAAATTCCATTCATCAGCAGTACCACCTGATGCTGAAAAATTAGTACTTGTAGCATTCCCAACTACTAATAAATTTTCAGTAATAGTAGCACTGTTGCCGACAAATAAATCACCGTCTCCCAATAATCCTAAGTCAAACGGGTCAGTAGTCCCGATAGCAATATATCCAGTAGTAGAAGCATTGCCGTTTACATATACATCACCTTGTACTTCTAGTTTTACATCTTTAGTTAATGTAGAAGCACCAATAATCCAGTTACCTGTTGGGGTAGCAACTGAATAGAAATTGTTTGGAATGTTATAAAGTAAGTTTCCGCTTCCTCCTGCACCGCCACCAGTACCACAAGCTGAACCTGTGCCACTCACAGAACCATCAGCTGCTCTTTGTAAACATTCTTCGGTTCCAGCGCCATCTAAAATAGCAAAATTGGTAGTAGTGGCTTTGGTAGTAGTAGAGCGATCTACAACTAATCCACCAAAAATTTCTACTGTAGGAGTTGGGGCAACAGAAGTACCAGTACCAAACTTCCAACCACCAACATCTGTACTAAAAGTTGCTAAATCATTAGGAACGCTATAATTAACAATGTCGTAAACGCCAGTATCACCTACAAGTTCATTATTAGAATTAACTGATTCAGTAATATTAGGAATATTATATCCAAACCATCCGGACACAACTATTAAAATTGTAGCAAGTATTTCATTAAGCATTTTGTTTTGATAAATTTAATAACTCGCTAGTCAATAATTTATTCTTAGATAGCGCTCCTCTTAAAAGTTTGTCAATGTCCGACTTTGGTAATGTCTTTAATTCTTGAAAAATTGCGGAAGGAGTTTCACCATTAGTTATCATCATTAATACTTTAAACCGCGAAAATTCAGCTTTAAATTCAGTAATTAAATCATCAATTCTGTCAGCAGCTTCGCCAGTAGATTTAGTTTCATCAATTACTTTTTGTATATTAACTAAAATAGCATTTGTATTTTGTAATTCTTTATTATGGTCAGGTATTACAGGCTTCTCAATAGAGTTAATTGCATCAATTATCTTTTTAGATTCCCCGGCTGAAACTTCTTTTAACTTTAAAGCTTTTATTACTGCCGTGGTAATCTCGGAAGTTGAAGGTATTGCTGGAAAATCTGGAAATTTAGGAAAAGCTGGTATCTCTGGAATGACAACATTAGTCTTAACAACGTGTTCATTAGGATTAAATTCAGATTTTTTGTCAAGTTCAGGTTTTAATAACGCAAATAATGCCGCGACAATCTTAGCAATTTCTTCTTCAGTTAAACGTTCTACTAAAATCCTTTGTTTCTTAGGTAAACTAGAACCTACGATTACACCTCCAGTAGTATTAAATCCTACATTAATACTATCTGAGTCCGGCCGGATGATTGGATGTAAATTAGTATGTCCAGAATTAGTATAAACTCTAGTTTGAGTAAAATATTTCGTTCTTTCGCCATTGTTTGTCCATTTCTTACCATACAAACCAGGTTGATTAACAGAATCAATCTCATCTAAATCAACAATATCTACTTCAGTAGCGGGAGAATTTATTTCATAAACCTTTGCTCGCGGAAACAAACCAGTATCAGAACTACTTAATTGTAGCCTAATAAAGATATCATCGTTTGGCGAAACATTATATTCCAACATAATTATTATCTAAGACCTGAATTATTTTCTAATCCAATAGTAACATGACCTTCTACACCATCGGTTGGGTCAGTAGTTAAGTTATCTGCTATCATTAAAAATCTTGCTGATTTAGCGGCTGGAATCTTACCAATAAATGTCCAAGTAGTTGTTACGGTGCCTGGGTCTATACAAATAGCTTGATTTATTACAAGTGGAGTTGAAGTGCTAATAATATTCTCAGTTGAAGTAGAATTTATCCCATAATAATTAGTGCCATCAAATGACCATTGTGGTCGTATGCAAAAAGTAGATGTAGCAGTTCCACCTCGTAAGTCAGCATAGACTGTGTAGTCAGTATAATCAGCAACATTTACTAATTGATTTACTAACCCACCGGTTGTACTAGCAGTGCCAATATCAACAAAATTATCACTATCAGCATAAGTAGGAGTAGTCGTAGAATCTTCTTTTACATACGAAATTGGAAATTGAATAAAAGTGTCAGGTGAACTACCAACTAAAACCTGATAGTGGTCACCACCACCACCAGCACCCATTTGGTCATAAGCAACATATCCACCTCCAAGCAAAAGGACAAGTATGCTAATTATGATTTGTTTAATTTTGCCTTTCGGCTTTTCGTTACCCATAGTTTTATATAATTAATTAATAACTCGTTTGTGAGGACGATTTCTCATCCCCACTAAGAACTATTTATCAAGTTGAGAATCTAAATCATCCTTGTTTAAAGTAGTTTCGGTAAGGTCTGCTAAACTAATAGCTTTATATTCTCTACCGCCAATCGTGGTTTCCCTTACGCTAAGAATTACTTTACCGCCAAGCTTATGTCCAACATAAGCTTTATTTTCTTTAGCAAATTCTTTTTGCTTATCAGCCTCAAATTTTTCGGCATCAGCTTTTTTATCTTCAATATCTTGCTTAGCCTTTTCAGCATCTTTATCGGCTTGAATCTTATCTTTTTCAGCCTGCTTTTCATCATCTTCAACTTTCTTGAGTCTAGATTTTTCATCAGACAAAAGTTTTTTTAGTTCTTTTTTAGAAGCATCAGGGTCAAACTCAACCCCAAGTTCATCTAATTGTGTTTTTACAGATTTAGACATAATAAATTAATTTATTAATCTATTTAATTTTATGTAGGGAACGAGAATTTCGTCCCCCACAATTTAATGACAACTAATCTTCAATTACGTAATATTTAATTTGGCATTGTCCTTGGAATGTTCCCATGGTTGTGTCTGCAAGTTGTGCAGCAATACGTACAGTGGTTGAAGCATAACAAGTCAAGTATTCTGTAGACTTAACAGGAATAACGTATTGTATTCCTGAAGCGTCTCTAGTGTCTTTACCTTGATTGTCAGCCATAAATACTGTTGAAGTAGCAGTATTTGTAAGAGGGTCACCAACTACAGCAGGGAAATTAGTCTCTAACTTAAAGATACTTTGGTCCCCACCATTACCACCAGGGAAGTCTAAAGCTGATTCACTAGGAACGATTAATGCTTTCGTTGAAGTACCTATAATAACAAAGGTAGCAGAAGTAGTGGCGGTCTGATAGCGATAACTAGCATCATAAACATAAATAGTTTCACCTTCTGGATTTAAGATTCCAGCAGATGAAGTATTTGTGATTGTTAATGTTACTAATCTTTCAACGTAACCATCAGTCAAGAAAGGCACGACATTAGTAGCACCATCAGCATTGTTAAAAGTACCAATACTAAAGCCATCTTCATCATCGGCAATTAAACCATGCCCGGCATAAAGATAGCTATCTACAAATCTAGAACCTCTACCAATACCTATACCAACTATTGGTTCTTCGCTACCTGGGTCATCTGATACTGACTCAGGTTCAGAACTTTGGTCAACAGATGTTTCGCCATAGAAATTATTCGTAACAACACTACCACCGGCAAAGACAATACTTCCAACTAAAGCAAAGACAATGAGAAATCCAGCTACATTAACTAACCACGAAGATGAGTTGTACTTTGAAGTTTTGTTCTTCATAGTTTCGTATTAGTTAATTAAGAGGATACTGCTGACCCAATAATACCTTTAGGTGTTGGAATAACAATACCGTATCGACAGAATGTAGAGTAAGTCCAATTATAGTTATGGATGTCTACACCATTATTTTGTCCAGATGGGACAAGTAATTGAGGTTGAATCCATTCACCTAAACGAGCCTGCCAACCATTCATACCTTGACCAATAGCGGCAATAAACCACCATCGACGTTTAGTAGCATCGTTAGCACCAACAGCAGTGGTTGGTAAATTAGGCAATATTACATGTCGTTTAGTACCTTGATAAACATTAGTTACTCCAGCGTGTTGAGCATCAATATCGGCAGTAGATTCTAGTAACTGTCGAATAGATCGAACAGTACTAGGATCAGCACCGGAAATGATTGAATTGAAGTTCATTACACGTTTTTCACCAAAGTTTGTAAGAATATCAGTAGTAGTCAGTAATAATGCTGACTCGTAAGAACCTTGAGAAAACACTGGATCACCACTAACTCGATTACGATAAGTAACAGAGCTGAATGCTAGCGTATGTGCAGCATTCAAAAGAGATAAACCATCACCAGTTTCAACATCAACAGTTGTTCCATTCTTATTTACATAAGAAGAAGAAGTAGCGAAAGTTAAACGATGGGTTAAGTCAAGGTCTTGTCTGTTTTGACAGAAATCACTCAAGTTTGTAATTAAAGAACCAACTTGGTCATATCTGTTATCGTTCCTTTGTTCAAGAGTAATCTCAATCTCTTTACTAAAAGTAACGGCAAACATTTCTTTACTATACCCGACACCGGCTTTAGATTTCTGAGAATTCTCACCCTCAGGTTTTTCGTCGGCGTATGTTTCGATATCAACTTCATCGAAACGTTTAGAGTTACCTTGGCCAGCGCCAATAGGCATGACCATAAATAACTGTTTAGCATTGCGAGCGATATTTTGCTGAGTCCATATCCACTCACGTCTAACTAAATCAGTCATCTCAGGCAAAGTAACTGTGTTTAGTAGGGTTGTTTGATTCCCTATTGCACCATCAGCCATAAAATTATAATTTAGTTATTTAAGTGGTTGCAACGCCAAAAACGGCAGCAGCAGAATTAATCTTGAATAGACCTTTAGTAGAAGAAATAAAGCCCACGCAAAGGACTACCAATTTAGAAGTTGCATCTGCGTTAACAGTGACAGAATCAGATAAATCCAATAAGTCACCTACATTAGCAGCAGTGAATGAACCAGTTACAGTTGCCTCAAACACTAAGTCTGGTTGCAACTCTAAGACTGGGATTTTTGTATTTGCCGTATAATCAGCATCAGATAAAGTAATTTTTTTCTGAGAAACACCTAAATGTTGTCCAGAAGTTGCATCTGCAAGCTGAACGGCACCAGAACCGTCTGAATAGAGTAAAGCACCAACAGCAATTTCTACTGAAGCTACTTTAGGCCACCAACGAGTTTTGGCTGCACCTTGTTTAAGAATAAAAACCATAATATTATTCTTTATTAATTAAATCTGATTTAAAAAAAACCAGATATAATTCCATCTGTTTTTAGGCTAGGGGCACAACCCCTGAAGTGGAATAAGCTTTTTTACAAGTTAGCTTAAAACTGTAAATAAATTGTTGAGTCTACATAACTCACGATGCTAGGCGATTAAATACATTGGCATTTAACCGCCAGAGTCTCATGACTTATTTAATCTTTTTTACATAAATGACAACCTTTACAAAGATTTGAATGTTCTTTACCGTCTATAATTGTAGTTTCTCCATCTACATTCTTAAATCCTTCACTATCTTTTCCTACAGGTGGTGCATCGTCTGGTAATTCTGGTTCTGCTGTAAATGATTCAACTTCAGGTCGTTGCAAGATTTCATCCATATCAGATAATGTAACATCCATAAAATCTTTGCCGAATAGTTTTGTATTACAATTCTCGAAACTCATTGATAAAGAGTTCATAACTTTATCTTTGGTTTGTTCAAATGCAACCATAGCTAACTGGAAACAATATTCTCTTTCCATATATCTAAGATTGTGTGTCAGCATTACATCTAATACTTGTTTGGCTACTTTCATGTAACATTCATTAATATTTTCTTTCATTTCACCTTTATCGTCATTTAAATCTCCAAGATAAACATCATTTTCAGCTATAATTTTTAGAATGGCTTTAGCAACTGGGAGACATCTATCTAAACTTTGTTGGCTTAAATCGTCAGCTTCCTTCTCTTTAAAAGTTTTAAGACCTAAACCTTGACGTGCTTGATTAAGCGTATCTTTAAATTTTCCCATATTAAATATTTAACCATTCATTAGCGATTGTCAGTTCTTTACCTTCAAGTGGTCCCTCAAGAAATTTGACCTTAGAAGTATAAATAACAGACCTAACTATGCTTTCTGTCTCACCAGGAGTGAATCCCTTACCATCATCACTCATTTTAACTGGATCAGCATTAATCTTTCTAACCATACCATAAAATTTTTCTTCTTCTTTAGCTTCCTGACTTAGAATCTTTACATTGTAAGATATGTTATTATTCAGAAATTCCATTAAAACAAAAGCCTTTTTCTGCATTTCACCTTTAGCATTTTTATATTCAATCTGACAATGAGTTTCTTCAGTAGTTTTACCCTGGTCTATTACCCAAGTCTTTAAGATTTTAGTAACAGGATAATGTTTTTCGCTAATTTCAATTACTTTAACTCGAGCAGTATGTTCATGAACTCTTTTGACTTTAGGGATTCTACGGCCAGTTTTTAAGTCCTGAACATCATTAATCAATTGTTCAAGTAAGCTTTTAGGAACAGTTACGGTTTCTTCCGGCTTAGTGGTTTCAGGTGCTGGTACTCCGCCACCTTCTTCTACTGGCTTACCACTATTTCCAGCTCCAGTAGTTTGTTCTTCATTAGCGTGATTAGCTAATGATTTATTTTCGTCTGACATACTATTTATTCCCCTCTCCGCCACCATCGGCTGGTTTATCTATTGGTTTAGCGTCTGGGTGATTAGACCTTAATCCCATGGCTTCTCCGGCTTGCTTACCTTGACTAGAATCAGCAAAATCATCTTTGGTATCACCGCCGATATTAGGTACACCACCATCAACAGGTGCTGTGCTAGGTGAGCCTTCAGCGCCGAAAGTTAAGGTTTCAGCTTCTTTAAAACCACTATTAATTAATTCCATACTCATGTCTTCACCTTGAGTTAGTTTTTCAAAATATTTCTTTGCTACTGCTCGCTTCTCTTCTGGATATTTACTTAATCGACTTTCAATCTCTTGTTCAAAGATTTCTTTTCGAGCAGCACTTCTGCCACTCTTTTCAACTTCTTCTGGAGTCATTTGCTGTTCGTCTGGTTTTTTAACTTCACCACTTTCGTCAACTGTCGTACCCTCTGTACTCTCAATGAATTTCTTCATCTTAGCCATTGCAGTCCGGGCTTTTGCCCAATTAGGATTGGCTGATTCTTTAGAGAGTTTAACTGCCTCAGCTAAATCATCTTTGTCGGTAATGCCTAGAGTTTCGCGCAATCCAATAAGGATTTTGCCAAGCTCGTCAACTTTACCAGATTTTTCGGCTTTGACTTTGAGTTCCTTTAATTCTTCTTCTGAAGGAACTTCAACTTCATCACCGCTTTCTGTGAAAAGTTTCGTCATTATTTTATTCTTTAATATTTAATTACTTTCGTCTGCTTTGTAGAATTACAAATTCTACATAATGGTTGGATGTTCTCTATATTATCTGAACCACCTTTAGATAAAGGAATTATATGGTCTTCGGTAAGGCTTATTTCTGGCTCTTGATTCTTACAACAAGGACAAGTCCAATTATATTGTGCTTTCAATCTTTCCCATTCTCCAAAAGTATGAGAACCATCAGCACACCTTTTTAATCTATTTCTTTTATTTTTAATCCAACTAACTCTTTTCTTATCCTTAATCGATAAATTCTTATATCGATTAACATTGTATTTTTTTCTATCTCTGCTAATACCACCTTTCCACATTGGATGTTTACTGCCTAACATATTAGGTCTAACCTTTCCTTTCCAATAACCAATTTTACCTTTATGAATTTCACTTTGCTTTTTTCTATAATCTGGATTTTTCCATAATTGTCTAAGAACTTCTTTTTGTTTTTCAGATAATTTTCTACCTTTTTTGAAAGTAGTTTTAGGAACATTTCCTTTTTTAAACCAACCTTTATTTATTCCATTGTTTGGTATGCCTCTTGGCATAATGTTTTGTCATAAGCATTTTAATTATCCTCTACTGCCACTAGCTATTCGACATTAGCTTAACTAGTCGTGGCGATGACCGACGAGGTTTCTTAAATGGTCTATATCTATATCCCTGCGGCTGGTTGTGTAGCCGGAGGTTTTTCTATCTGACTTGGGTCTGGTATTTCAGCTAGTCGTTCCATTAATAATTGAATACCTGATATTTGATGTCTCATAGCTAATACATTATCAAAATCTTTACTTCGTTTAATAGTTTCATCAGCAAACCCCGCATTTAAAGCGTGGACTTCGTTCTGAACTACTTCCATTCGTAATACATGTTGAGCTTGGTCAAAATAGTTCTTCTGGTCTTGTGGTTCTAAAGTTTTATAGTCAAAGAATTTGAAATCATCTGATGTTAAAGCTTTAACTACTTCGGACGGACTTTTAAGTTTCTTCTTTAATTCAACAACTTGATTAATTTTGCTACTTATTATTTCTTGTAAATCTTTAATATTCTGTACTTTAGAATAATGAGCTTCGCTACATTTAGTTAATTCGTTCTGTAATTTATTTCTTTCTTTTATTGATTCTGTAAGTTGAGATTGTTTAAAAGTAATATATCTTTCAGTATATCCGCCTAATTTTTTTATAATCCAATTTTTAAACATAAATAAATCCTTTAGCTATAAAATCATTTCCAAATATTGTTATTTTATTACCTTGAACATCAATTTTATTTTTCATCTTAGCTGGCTTTCCTTTAATTATTTGTAAGCAGAATTTATCTGCTGGAATACCAGCTTTCTTTAATAATTTTCTTATCTGTTTATTAGTATAAACTGTTCCATGATACATATATTAAGCTATGGCCTGTTGGCCTTCAATAGTATTTAAGCTAGGTTTTTTAGATGGTTCTACGCCTTTCTTTAATTGCTTACCTTGTTCTGAACCGCCTCCAGTTCCAACTGGAGCAATCTGTTGTGGCGCGGCTTTCTGAAACCAATCTTGCTTCTTCCAGGTTTGTCCAAAGTCTTGAACAATAGCATCACCATTGAGCGGTCGCTGTGCTACTGTAGCAACATTAATCGCTTGTTCAAGAGAATCACTAAACATAATCTTATCTAAGGCATCGCTTTCTTTAAGTTTCTTAGTAACTACAACAAACCAATTAATAGGTATTTCTAATAACTTTTTAACATTGATAGTTTTAAATCTTTTGCTTTTGCCAATTTTTTCTAATTCTTCTTCTTTATCAAATATCTGTTGTTTTTCTTCACCATTTAAATCCCGGTCCATAAATAAGATTTGTTTGGTGCCAAGTCGTCCCTCGCCTAAGTTAGCATCTTGTTTAGTAAATTGTCTGAAAGTATTAATAATCTTATCAGTTAGTGGGTCAACTGCTTTACCAATAGGCTGGGTAGCATTTTCTAATAAGTTATAAATTCTTAAAAAGCTCATGTCTCGTTTCATAGCCATGACAGCTAGAACAGATAAACCAAGCTGAATAGCGAACTGTCGTTGTAAGATTTGAGACTCAGTAGCGGTTTGACTGCCTTCTCCTGATATACCTTGCTGTTGTGGGCCAGCTCCAATAGCTTCATTAATCTCTTGTTTAATTAATTCAAACATATTAAATTCAGACGCAGTAACACCATCATGATTGATAAGTATTTCAAAATCATCTTTAGTCATTCCTTGAGTCATTGCACCCGGACTCCAAACATCTTTAGAGAATATTCTACCGGCTTTAGTTCCTGTTGGTGGTTCAATAGCTTGTCTGGCTTTACGGATAAGATTGCGTAAGAACTCATTGTCTAATGCTTGTAATACCTTAGCTGAAGCTGTTAATGGTTTGCAGTAAGCAAAATCTCTAGACATTGTTTTAAGTCCAAACATTTTCATGTTATAACCCTCATACTCCCATGATAACTTTGTACCAACTGGGTCAAGTGGAACTGCTTGCATGACGTGCATTAATTCATCATCGTTATAAGATTTATAAGTAATTAATTCAACTTCATGAGATTGAAGCTGTCCGAATCTTAAATCAAAACAACCTGCATGCTGATTACCACCAGAATTACCCGGGTGAACAAACTGCATCATTGGAAACTTCTCTTTAGGAAATCTCTTTTTGGCTTCTTGCCAAGAGATTCTGTCATATTCTAAAATATAAGGTTGGTCGTCAAATCTATACCAAGGTATGGTAATATCACCTAAAAACACTTTTAATCCGCTGACAAGCCGTTTTTCAGCCCTCTGTATGCGTCTCACACCGATTTTCTTCAGTCTTTTGTCTCTAACTACCTCATCTCGCCAAATTTCTTTAATAAACACTGCGCGCTGGGTCAATAGCTCATGAATAGCGTCTTGATACATATCTGAGTCTTTTTCAATCTCATTAGTTCTCTGAACAATATCAGTAAACTGCTCGCCTAAATCCTCCATTAGATTATCATTGTCATCATAAGCTCTAATCTCTGGCTCGAGGTTTAAAGCTAATAACTCATTTTGAATAACCTCAATCTTCTTTTCAGTAGTAGTTGTGTTTACTCTGACTTCATCATCATTAATCTTTGGCCTTAAATAAGTATTGGCGGCCTGTCTGTTGAGATAATAGTCATCACAATATGACAGCCCATCAAAATATTCCCAATTAGATTCTCTTTGTTCAAATGCTTTTCTTAATCTGTCTTGGAAAAAGAAAACAGCCAAAGCCTGTTGCTCGGTAAGTTGCAAGGTTTTAACCTTTTCTAAAAACTTCTTTTCGTTTCTTAATCCAGGGGATTTTATTTTAGTAGGCATAGTTATTAATTCCAAATAAAAAAAGCTCCATGACTTCCGCCGCTTCACAGGCGGATGTGTCGTGAAGCTATTTATAGTTGGAATTTAATGTTAGTCTACTTCTTTTCCCAGCAAAATAAAAGACAAGGAGGCATACTTCTTCTCATCTTGTCTACATACATATTAAACATTTCATCCAAAACTTGTTTTTCAATTTGTTTCTTTTTTTCTTCTTTTGTTAGTTTAAATTGATTCATATAGTATAACTTGTTGTGAAACTATTCTCTAACATTTCAAATGCTTTATAATCAGGCACATCTTTTACTTTTAATGTAATATAATCATCTTTTCTTGGTCTACCTTTTCCTCCTCGTAATTCGTATTGTATTTTTCTAATAGTAGTTTTTAAATTTCCAAATCCTTCAATTAACTTTAGCATTTTATTGTATTTAAATTGCGTCATGTAAGTTTTGTTTAGATTGTTGACGTTGCACAGCAGTTTGACCATGAACTGTGGTAGCTTCTTCTCCTACTACTGTGTCCTCTTCTTCAATGAAAGTAAGCATTAAGGCATCAGCTCTGTTCGGGGATGGATAACCTTCTTTCCTCATTTCTTCTTTGCTCATGATTTGAATTTTACCTTTAAGATTTCGTCTAAATCTAATATATAATAATTCTTTTATTAATTGAGGGTCTTTAACTATTTCGCCACCTTTCTTAATCCATTCTCTTAATCTCCAATAAGCCATGGCACGAATATTTAAAAATCTTTCTTTGTCGTCTGTGCTTTCCGGTAAGTCTCCAACATTAATAGCATTGATATATTTTTTAGCAAGCATTAATTCTCGTGGTACATTAGCGCCGACTCCAAAATTATCTATTGTAACATTGTTAGCTTTTATGTCTTGCCAAGTCATCAAGGTTAATGTTGATGATGCTATGGACTTTGGGTCTGATTTCTTTTCTTTCATTATTACTTGAGTTCTAAAACTATCTCTCATAACCCAAGATGATTCATCAGCGCCTTCACCGGACGGATCGATGCCTAGCTTTTTAATCCCAACAAAATCAGAATTGCTAGTTACATTTAACCATTTCTCCATTAATAATGGCACATAACCTTTATCGTCTACTGCGTCAGCTTTAGGAAACTTACCTTGAACTCGAATCCTATATTCATCACTATCTTTGTCATGTTTTCTAATAATCCGGTCAACAAATTTCTTATCAACTATCGGACTGTCTTCAGCGTTAAATGAAAGGTTTTGCCAATCTTCTTTATCTGAATGGAATGAATCATGAAAATATCCAATCAATCTAGTAGGGTTAGAAATCATTACCACCAATACATTCTCACCAGTCAAAGCACCTTCAGCAGTATTAAATATCTCAATAGGCACACCGGCAGCTTCATCAACAATGAAGAATACCCAATCACCATGAACACCGGCTAATGCTTCTGGTTTCTCTTTCCTTGCAGTCTTAGCTCGAGCAAACCAAGTAGTTGGACTTTCAGTAACTCTTAAATATCCTGTGGTCCAATCAAACTTAGCTTGTAATTCCTCTGGCATTTTAGAAAGCCAAATTGATATTTCTTTCCATAAAATATCGTGCATCTGTTCTGATGTTGGCGCGGTACAAGGAACTTGAGCATTCTTATGGCAAAACAAATACCAAATTATCAATAAGCTAAGATCAGCAGTTTTACCAATACCATGGCCAGACTTAATTGAAATCCTTTTCTTACCCTTATTATTAATAGCATTTTCAATAGCTTTTAATATCAACCATTGTTGCCAAGTGATATGTTTTCCTTTAATAAAAGGTTCAAAGTATTCTACTAATATATCATCGAATCTACCTTCGTCAATAAGTTTTAAAACTAATGCTTTATATTCTAGCTTAGTTGGCTGTGGCGTAAGCCCCCATATCTTTTCAACAAAGAATATTGGTGAACTCTGAAACTGTCTATATAATTCAACGTCATTATTTGTTATCGTCTTTTTTTTCATTTGCTTTATCAAATAAATCACCTAAAGAAACTGAACCAGAATGTTCTATTTCTGATTTCTCACTCATTCCATGGTTAGTACTCAAAATTAACTTAGCAATAGTAGGATTATAATCTCCTGAAAGTCCAGCAGATATTAACCTTTCCTTCTGTTTTCGTTCGATAATCCCTAATGTGTATAAAAACTCTTTGTTTTCTTTCGCCCAATTATATAATGTTTTACGAGAAACATCTAAATAAATCGCTAATCCTTCAATCGTAGGAAGTTTAACTTTAACTCTATGCTCAAAAGAAGTTGATGATTCGCCATCTGTTTTAGTCCAATCATATTCCTTATCTACACAAGACTTAATATACTTTTTAGATTTTGTAAGTATTGCTTTAGAGTATTTAGTAGGTCGGCCACCTTTATTCTTTTTTTTAGGTTTATCCTTTTTGTCTCCCATACTTATATCAACTATTTTATTTAAAACTCTTAGATGTGAATTTTGGAATCCGTTTTTTCGCTTAACCTCGTCAAATTCCTAAAAATTCTCTAAACTTAATTAAACACTCATTACATAAAGTCAACTTCTTATTTTTTATTTTCCCATGTCTTCCGTCACAATCTTTTAATTTACAACTTGTTTTAAATTTTGATTTCATATAAACAAAGATAATACCCACAATGTTCCAGCTAATCCTAGCACAAAGAAAATTGGAGCAGTTAGCATATAGACTGACCAAAATATTAAATCACCATAAACATCACAAAAATATTCCCAACCAGTCTGTATTCCTTTAGATAATATTACTGAAGAACTTGGATATTCAATTCGATAATTAGTCTTAACGCTATAATTAAACTGTTTCATACTTTCTTTTGCAAGCTGAATTTACCATTAAATAAGCCCGGGGCTTTTGGTAACATCTTTCTTTTCTTTTCTCTTTTCATGAATTTAAGGTTAGATTTCAATGCCTGATATACTGTTGTAGCCTTTGTAAAGAATTTAGAATCCATTATACCTGTATGAATACTTTGATATTCTCCTCTTAATGCGTTAATCGATTCTAATGTTAGTGGCATGCCAAGCTGATATGCTTTTTTGAATAGCCTAAAATCACCATATCTAACTATTTTTTCTTCATGAAGGCTAATAAATAGCTTTCTAAGCTGTTTTGTTCGTTTTCCACTCATGGTTTTGGAGATCGTTGATTCTTAATAAAATTAGCAATTACTTTATTCATTCCAAAAAGCTGACCACCTGTAGAACCTCTCCTAATCTTTTGTTGGCGTGGCCGGGCTATAATTTTATTCATTCTTTTAATTTCACTTGGCGTTAAGCCAAATGCTCCAGATTTTAATAATGCCATATTAACGTTTAACTTTCTTTCTAGCTCGTTTTTTAGATTTTCTAGACCTTGGTTTATGTTTAAAACTCATACTTTAATTCTAAACTTCTTCCGACAATAGTTAATTAATGGATTTCTGTATCCTACATCCTCAACAGCTTCTACCATGGCAGATTCCATTATTTTAAGATTTGGTTTAGGGAATGATTTATGTTTTTTCTTAAATATTTTTGGCTTCATAAACAAAAAAGCAGTTACAAAACTGCTTAATTACACAAAAAATCTATAAATGTTAGAATGTTTGTCCACATATTTATCCTTTCAACTATAATTATACCAGTTGTAAGATATTTGTCAAGTTTTTAACTAAACAAACTTTCTTGTTTAGGTTTTATGACTTCCTCAAATTTCCATCCAATAATATATCCTTTTTTTAAAATAGGTATAATGTTTGGACTTTCACTCTGGCGTAAACGGCGACAGGCTGTACCGATTCTATAAAAATTAGCCTTACAATATTGGTCAACATCTTCATAGCTGACTTTACCGTCAATCTGAATCCAGTCATTTAAAACTTTTTTGAGAGATTCTTTAGCCATATTTATTTAATTATTGAACTTACTCCAAAGATTTTCTTCTCTAAAATAAACCAAGCATAACCGTCTTCTACAATATAATTTTTTACTTCCCAGTCATCGCCAATCATCGTAAGAAGAGCTAAACAACTGATTTTATCTCCATCAAATTGAAATTTATAAGTAATTGTAGAATAAAGTGGTTTAGCCATAATTATTTTAATTTACTTAAATACCATTTAGTTCGTTCCTCTACGTCTTTAATTGGTCGGATATATAATTCTACTCGTGGATTTCTTTTGTCGATTAATGTAAAGTGGTGGCTGATTTTTATTTGTTTATCGTTTTGAAATATAATCTGCGAAAGGTGGTCGCAAAGTAATTTATTAAAGTTGAGATGATCACGGACTTTATAATTCTCAAAAAAATATACAAATGTAATTTCCAAGTCTTGTTTAAGCGGTTGTAAGTTTCGCCATTGAGATTTAGCTTGCAATCTAACATCTCTAGCATATTGAGTAGCGCCATCGCTTAAATATAATGCTCGTTTACTCTTTGCGGTTTTGTAGGTCTGATTTATTGAAAACGGCCTTCCTAAAATTGTTACTTTATATATCATCTTTATCTTAGTTTATTCATTATAGTTTCTATACTAGGAAACTCCTCAACTACTTGCCATTTTTCAGCGAAATGTTTATTTAAAAAACTAAATACTTTATTTATCTCAACAGTAGTAAGTTCTGTTGTACTGTCTTTCTTTAATAATTGTTTTTGCAGAGGTTTCCAAATCTGCTCTTTTATTGCCTGTTCTGTCCAAGGAATTTCAATACTTTTTTTTAAAACAACTCTTTGGTCTAGTCCGTGTTCGTTAAGATGTTCTGCTAGTTTCCTAAAAAAGAGATGTAAGGAATTATTTTGCAGATTAGTTCTCTTTTTTTCTTCTTTATTCATCGATGTATTTACGTTTAAAAATACCTACCCTTTCTTTTTTAGAAATTTGTTCATTCATAATTTGTACTAATTCCCATCCTTCTTTTCCTATACGATTTAATCGTTTAATAATATCTTCTGTAGGTAATTTATAAAAATTATATTCCCATTTAATGTGTGTCATATTTATTTATTATTTTTAAAACATTTAAACAATCTTGTTTTAACCGCTGAATCTTATATTTATCATCTCTATTCAGTTCTCTAGCTAGTGTCTGAGGCTCTCTGGCTTTCTTTAAGAGATTTAACAGCGAATCAAGGTATATAACCGCTTTAGCATCACCAAAGCCCTCCTGTGCCAAACTATAAACTAATACTGGTTCTCTGCCTAACTTCTCTAATTCTTGAGTTTGCTTCCACCATTTTTTAATATGAGGGGTTTTCTGATTCTTTGCTTCAATACCTATATTTCTACCGAGAATTATTAGGTTAGTATCAATATCAGATTTTTCCCGAGTTCCGCTACCACTACCAATACTTCTACTAGCCTTAGGGTCTAATCCTTTTTCTCTTATCTGGTCTACTATATAATTTTCAAATTCTTTCCCTTTTTGTATTCTTGATTTAGGTGTTGACATAGTTTTTAGTTACTCCATTCTACGCACTCATAGTTCTCAAAAAACCAATCCCAACGAATACAGATAGGTTCTGGTTCTTCAGGTATTTCGTAAACATTAATTGGATTGTCATAAAGACTAGGGTCAAAGCTAAGTTCTGGTTCTATAAGTGATAAGTCTAAAGGTTCAAATCCTGCTTCACCTATAATATCAACATATTCTCTTAAATTATTTTCATTACCTTCCCAATATTCATTAATAAATTCATCTATTTTAGTATTCATGTTTTGCAGTTTCTGTGCTTGCGTTTCATTATCCGTTTTTAGTAGCCTTTCTATCTCAAATTTAAAATCATTATTCTGATATAAGACAAATACATTAGCAGTAACAAAAGCTAAGAATAGTATTACCATTAGAGTGTAGATTATAAGGTTAGTCCAGTTCATAAAAACTTAGTTTGTTTAGGTCAAGTATTTTCATTTTATTTTATCTAAAGTAATTTCTAATCTTTCAATAGCATCTTCTCTATTTCTCGTTCTTTGTTCTAATCCTAATTTACTTGACGATAAATTTTCATTTTCTTTAATTAATCGTAATATTTCTAATAATTGTAATTTAAGTATTGTCATAAATTTTTACATTATAGGGCAGGATAACGAGAGGGGGCAAGTTATCCCACCCAAAACGCCTATTTAATAGCTAACGATTATCAAGTTAGCCGTAATAAGTTATTGTAAACACTCGCTCCACTTTTGATAGTGTTCTCCATTAGCTATATCTAGCATAGCTTCTCTAATATTAGCTTTGTAATCATTCCGCTCTAGTCCTTGTTTAGCTGATTCAGTAGCTTCCCAAGTTCTAATCAGATATTGATAAACTCCTCTTGCTGTACTGTTAGGATTCTTAGCTTTGTAATTAAATGTTGATTCACAGTCTGCTAAGTCTAAAGCGAATTGCACATCTACTCCGAACAATTCAGCTTGTGTACGAATTTCAGCTTTTACGTCTTCAACTGTCGGTTCAGCATCGCTTGAGACGCTCAAAATAGCCCGTGGTACGTTAATTGTAGTAGTTTCGTAAGCAAACACCTGATTAGGGAAAATAGCCCCTAAATAAGCCCCTGCAATAGCGATTACCCCGACAAGAACAGCTATAAATAGGGTAAAGTTCTTTCTTTTGTTAATTTCTCTTTGTTTAGTTCGATAGTGTTTTTTTAACATATTCTTTTTTGGTTTTTGTTTTTTAGTATGTGATTTAGTTATTGTTTTTTAGGTTCAAAGGTATTTACTGTTACATATAACTTACCGTCTTTGCTGACTTTCATATCACAATTTACCCAGCCGTTTTTAGTATTCTTTTTCAGCGAATCAATAAATTCATCTACTTTGAAAGATAATTGACATTTGACGAAATCGGGCGCTTTTTCGTGGGGTCGTTTAACAATTAGACCGTCTAAGAATGTTGGTTGTTCTGACATATTTTTAAAATGGTTTACTAAAAGGTTTATTAGTAGTTGGTGTAGCTGGTTTATTTTGTGATTGAGTTAATGTATTTCCAGAGGCTTTCGCTCCGTCATCGTCTTCCTCTTGAATACCTAGTATTGCCGTTAGGCTGTACCGTCGCATATAAGTAAGTGAACCGCCTAGCTTTTGTGGGTCATTTTCATCTTTAGAAACAAGTTTAATAGAGCTTTCAATAGATTCTCCGTCTTTATGTTCTAGTCTAGTTCTTAATAAATTTATATCGTTTTCTACTATTGGATATTGAACAAATATAAAGTTATTACTTAGACAAACTTTCTTAGCTTCTGCTAATACCTCTTTTAAGGGTACATATCCAGATTTAAAGAATGGGTTTTCTGCTGTCTTAGATAATACTGATACTTCGAGCATTAGAGCGGAATAATCTTTAAAAAATGTATTCTCTTTTTTTTCTTCCATACTATTTAATATTAGGTTTTTTAACTATTGGAGCGTCTTTCCATAAATCCTTCCAAGCCTCAACAGGAACTTCTCCTGTAATCCAAGCCCAGAATTTATTATTTTGTTGAAGCTTATTGTCTTCTTCTATTGCTTTTTTAAAGTAGTCAGACATATTTCTCTATTAGTGGTTTAGCTTGTTCTAATTGGCTTTTAGTACATTTCATAAATGCTTTGCCGTCTTTACTGAAAATTATAGTTGCTTGGTCATCTTTATTACCGATTTTGATTAGTTCAAAGAATAAGTTTTGATTGTCTGGTATTTGTATAATCATATAGTTAGTCCTTTCTAGCATACCAACCCATAAAAAGTTTGGCTTTTTTTAATTCTTTTTCCGCTTCTTTCTCGGTAAATTCCCAAGTACTTTGTAAATAACTGATAATAGTCTTGTCTGTATATTTATCATTTACCATATTGCTAATTGCCTTATTGATTTTAGCTTGCTGTTTTGTTGTAATACCTTCTTTAAAAAATATATCCATATTATTTATTCTCCTCTTCACAAGCTGGACAATACTCACTGCCATTACATAGGGGACAAGGTTTATCTTCTTCCATATTATTTATTTAGTTTTTAAACTTGTTCTCTAATTACCTTTTCAATAAAATAATCCTCACTATTATCTTTATTTTTTGCAAGAAAAATCTCGGCTTCTTTTTGTGTATTAAAACTTGCTGTTAAAGTTGCTCCTTGCAAGCTATCTATTGGTAAAAAGATAACTTCGTAATATGTTGTCATAATGTTTATTCTCCTTTAGTTAATTTTTAGTAGTATTTTGAATTAATCCCTCTTTTGTTATTTCGTCTAGTATTTCTAAAACTTGTACTTTCTTAAAACGTTTACGGCTTTTTACTTTTTTAAGTCTAATAAGTAAATAGGCATATTGACGAGTGATATTCTTTTTTTTAGCGTATTCTTGAACTGATAACCATTTCATATTTTTTACTTATTTTTTTGATTATTTAAAACTTTTTTTCTATATTCAGAATCAGTATTATATCTATGTTTTTGATATTCATTTTGTTTTTTTTGAAACTCTTTTAATTTTTCTGGATTATTCATTCTTTTCTTATAAGCAGTTTTATTGTATTGTTTTATTTTTGCTTTAAATCTCTCATCATTTCTATGTTTACGACTATATTCATTAGTTCTTTTTCTATTAAATTCTTTTTGTTCTTCTGGAGTTCTATTATGTTTTAAACAATTTTTTGAACAAAACTTAGATGGTCTTGATAACTTTGTTTCAAATTCTTTTTTACATTTTGGACAAATCTTTTTAGTACGTCGTTTCATTTTTTCAACCATTGCATCTCGTCCCTTAAAATTTATATGAAGATGAAAGTATGCGTGGCAACTACTACAAAGCGTGATAAGATTATCTAAAGTATTGTTTCTCTCATTTGAGTCAATATGATGAATAAATAAATTCTCATTATCATTTTTACATTTAATCTGCCATTGGCATTCATTAAAATCTCTAGTATAAACAAGTTTCTCTACTGAATAAGGTATTGGTATTCTTTTTTGATAAATCTGATATACTCTTTGTTGTGAAATTCCTAATTGTTTGCCAATTTTACCAAAGGAAAGTCCTTGTTCTCGTAATTCAGTTATATATTTTTTTCTATCCATACTACTTATGTTACAGCATTACTTTACATCTGTCAAGTAACAACCTGCTACACCTGCAAGACCCATACTACCTATTTAAAAAACTGTGGATAAACTTTCTTATCCTTTACAATTAACTTGATCCATGATAATATTCAAAAGCTTGAAAAAGCCACTAAGAATGCCGTTTTATACGGTATTTTTGGTTTGACAAAATTTTTTTATTAATATATATTTAATTTAAGACTTAAAGGAAAAACACTACAATCAATTGGAAATAAATATAATATTAGTAGAGAAAGAGTTAGACAAATAATTACTAAAGAAGTATCATTTTATTAATGTGGATAAAATGATACTTGACAAGGTTTAAAAATTCCTGTAAGCTATAAGTAGTTTGATAATCTAATATTTTATGCCTAGAACTACACGCAAACTTAAACATCTTTATCCCTGCTTCGGCGGGGCGGTTATTGTTGGTAGGCATTTGCGTGTAGACCAACATCCTAACCGCCAATCAGGGATAAGGGTGTTTTTTTGTTTATCTTTAGTCCGGTAATGGACAACCTATTCTAAATAGAAGTCCGCCTTAGTTTTTAACACTAATTGAACTAAGGCTGGGCTGAAGATAAATAAGATTTATTTATTAAAGAGTTGGTGCAATCAAATTGGAGTAATTACCAATCAGCAAAGGAATTGACCAATATAAACTAGACACCCAAGCTGAAAATCTTAAACCCAAAGTACAAGGGTGTAAGGAAAAGAAAAGAGATAGCTCTCTTTGAGGGTCTGAACAGAGATTGACAGTAAAGTTGTATAAATGTGGGACATCTGGGTTTAATTGCACCGACCCTTTAGTAAACAAATTCGCCAATTTTATATATTGATTAGAGGTGGTGTGTTAGAGGTTCTATTCAGCTCCTCTTGTGTGCCACGCCATCTCTAATTAGTAAATAAACGATGTGCCAACTTAAAACTATGAGTTACCAAGATTATCTAAATTCAGAACATTGGAGAGAACTTAAAAAAAAGAAATATGGTAGAAAACAAATAGGAAAAGGTAGAAAATGTGCTTTTTGTGGATATAAGAAAAATTTAGAAGTTCATCATTTAAACTATAAAAATTTATATGATGTAGAAAAAAATGATCTAAGAGTAACTTGTAGTGGTTGTCATAGATTAATACATATCTTAATGAAAGAAGGAAAATTATATTTGGGAAAACATTTAAGCCCAAATGGAAAATATACTAAGATTAAAGCTCTGTTAAGATACTATAAAAAACAAGAAAAATATAAAGATTTATTTTTTAAATATAGAAATAGTCGCCCAGCTCCTCTATCTGGAGACTCGCAGGACTTAAAATGTGCGAGGGCAAGATAGTTATTCCATTCTCAATTCTCAGGCAAAATTTTGCCAAAAATAAAAACAAACAGAACCTTTTAAAACTCCTAATAAGAATAATAATTCTAATATCATTCACTAGCCGGAGCGAGTAATCCCCTTTGCCTAGAATGAGTTATGGTTATAGAGGGGTTGGGCTTTTGTTAACAGTTAACAGCTTGCTATGGCATATACAACTAGAAATAAAAAAAGAGAGCCTACTACCTTGGTTAGAGTTTATAAATCTGACGCTAAAGACTTAGCTAAGAAAGCAGTTGATACCGGAGGAACTGTCGCAGATCACTTCTCAGAACTTAAAAAATTGGCAGAAGTCGGAAATGACCCACAAGCTAAAAAACTACTTAATAAACTAAAGAAGAAATAATATGTTTAAACTATTTGAAATCTTCATCTTTGCAATAAGTTTAGGTATTCTACTATCTGTATTAATTATTTTATTTATAAATTGGAGAATTAAATAATATGAATAAAATAAGATTATGAAAAAATTACTTCAATTCTGTCAGTTCTGGATAGTAACAGTTAATTTTGTTAGCTTTACTGTTGTTTTTATGACATGTTTATTTATTGGTGTTGGTATTAAGTGGTCTATATTTTATGCTTCATTGTGGCCATTTGCTTTTTATAAATGGATATTATTAATTTTATGAGAATTAGAGATTTATTACTATTTATAATATTAGCCTTTGTAGGATTATAGGTACTCGTAAAAGTTATTAATGGTATTATTCTTAAATAAACTTATAAACTAAATATAAAACTATGGAAAAAGTAATAGCTAACAATTAACTATATATATTATGAAAAAATGGACAAAAAAAGAATTGGATAAACATATCCAAATTAATACAGAAAGTACTTATTCAATGGTAGTAGTTCTGTCAGCACTTTACAAAAAACTTTATGGAGAATTACCATCCAATGTTGGATTATCTGGTTTTCAGGGTGAAAATGCGGAAAGATTATCAATTTTATTTCCTAATCCCAAAAAATAACCCCTATGAAATCTAACCTAAACTGGCAATTAGTAAATTTAGAATTGAGTAAGAAACTTTGTGAGCTTGGAGTTTCTCAGAAAAGTGTTTTTTGGTGGTGCTGGGATGTAGAAGTTCCTTATTTAATAAAAGAAGAGGAAGGAATAACTCTTAATTCAAATATGTATTGTTCCGCATTTTCTGTTGCTGAATTGGGAATTAGGTCTAAAGGAATTACTTATGGAACTTATGAAGACGGAATACATTGGGCTAGATTAGATATGAGTTTTTATTCAGACAGAAGATGGAGTGAAAATGATACTGCTTTGGAAATTTTCAAGGATAAAAATGAAGCTAATTGTCGGGCTAAACTTAGAATATATTTAATTGAAAACTCACTTATATGAAATCTAACCTAGAAATAACTAAATGGACAATAGCGTGGTGGATTATTGTTGTAGAGTCTATTTTTATAGGAATTATTATTTATTTATGCGGACAAACTTATTAAATTATGAAATCTAACCTAGAACAATTAAAGGAAATAATTCACAAAGCCGTGCCTTCAATAATGGATAAAGAATTTGGGTGTAAGGTTGTTAAAGAAAAAAAGATTTATAAACTTTATGGAAAGCATAAATGGGCTGACAAAGTTGTTATAGCTATATCTATAGATAAAGGATTAATTCAATTTGCACCAGATACTTATAAAATCCTCGGCAGAGATATAGAATTATCTGATATTCTGATTGTCTTAGAACCATTACATCTTGATTTTAGATATTACTACAAAGATGATTTGCATATACAGTTTGAAAAAGATGGTAAATTATTGGGAATTTGGAACCTCACCAAAACCCTCGATAATCAAAAACCAGAAGTCATCTCATTCTTATTAACTTTATTGAAATAATATGACTAACAAAGAACAATTAAAGGCTCTAATTCAGAAGATTTTTCACTACCATATTTATGGTTATACAGATACAGGATTAGAAATAAGACCAATAAATAAGACAGTAACATTAAAAGGTAGCTTAGACCCTAATAGAATGTGCGGAGGATTTTTAGATAGCGGACATATTTTTAAAAACATCTATAATGAAAAATTTCCAGTTTGTCCAAAATGTAATAAAGAATTTAGAGAATTAATTACTTATTAACTTTATTGAAATAATATGGATAAAGAACAAATTAAAAAGAATTTACAAGAAGCTAGACGAAAAGGTTGGTGGATTGCTTGTTTTTACTGGGAAAGAAAGTTAGAAAAACTAACCCAATAACAATATGGACATTAAAGCCACAATTCAACAAGGAAATGAGGAAGATATTAAATATAATCCAAATGAACAATACGTAGGAACTTTTGAAAATTGGGAATTAGAATTTAATAAGAAGTTTCCAATAAAAGTTATTGGTTGCAAAAAAATGGGGGGCTGGGTAGAAAATGGGAAAGAATATAATCTTGTTAATGAAAAAGAAATAAAAGACTGGTTTAATAAACAACAGCAAAAACTAGCCGAAGCAATTATTTCTGAATTTGAAGGAAAACCATTAAAAAGATATGAACCAGGAGATTTTCTTTATCATAGGGATGAACATAATTCTGGTTACAATATGAAAACTAGAGAAATAAACAACAAATGTAAAAAATTAAGAGAGAGCTTAACTAAATAATTATTGAAATAATATGGGTGGAAGAATTTACAATGAAAAAACTAGGAGTTATCAATATAGCGATGGTAGCGGTTTAATTACTGAAGAACAAGTTATTAATTTAGAATTATTTAAAACTAAATGGAAAATGCTAGGAGTTTTATCAAACATACCAAAGATGATAAAAGAATATAAAGAACTAACCCAATAACTAACTAACTTTATTGAAATAATATGGACAATTTATTACTTATTCAATTTGTAAAAGACTTGGTAGATGAATATCCAACAGGTGATGAAAATGCCTTAAAGATATTTAATTTCTATAAAAAGTGGATTGAAAAAAAATAACTAACCCAATAACCCTAATATATGACTAAAGAAAGACCAATGAATTATATAACTTCTAAAAAGGAGACCTGCAATGAATGTGGAAAGCCCGCAAGAGTTAGACAGAGAAAGAATAAAGAAAGTGAATATGGGAATCTTTATTGTCCTGACTGTAAATTACAATGGAAATAAACCCCAACATTGATTTTTGAAAGCTGGAGGTGGCGGAATCATTAAAGACGCTTGACTGATGTTCGTCTATGACCAAGTCACTAATGTACTAAGGTTCTGGTCAATTTAGATTAGGTAGGACGTGTTAGTGTTTCTCAAAAGATAGGGAGTAATTACCTGAAAATATGAGATAGCTTCCATAAGTTGGTTCGACTCCAACACATCTTGTAGGGGTGGAAGTCCCCTGCCCTTCAGCTTTTAACAATTAATAAAGAAAGGAACAAAATTATGCCACCAGAAGTAAATTTTGGAGACGCCATTGAACTTTTAAAAAATGGCAACAAGGTTACAAGAGCGGGTTGGAATGGGAAAGGTCAATATCTTGAGCTTCAGACACCAGACGAGAATAGTAAGATGGGACTACCCTATATCTACATCAGTACAGTAGACGGTAAGTTAGTGCCTTGGATTGCTTCACAAACTGATATGCTAGCCGTAGATTGGTCTGTTGTTGAAGTAACTGAATAGTTATTTTCTCCCGTTAATTTAAGTTGGCGGGAATAAGATAATTAACAATTAATTAAACAATATGGAAGAAGAAATTAATAAATTTGTCCGTGATATTTGTTCTGTTGAATGGTTAAAATGCCATGCCAAAAGTGAAGCTAAAAAAAGAGTTCAAACATTATTAAAACAACAGTTGGAGGCTGTGAAGGTTTGGGCGGAGGAGAAAGAAGATACATTCGGGGATATAAGAGTAAAAGACCTCACCCAAAATATAGACAAAGTAATTAAAGAATATGACCCTAAAATATCTATTCCAAAATAAATTGTTTGATCAACCAGAGTCTTGGTTTAAAGGATTTAAGAAAAAAACATTTATCACTGGTTTAAAAAGAGTCCAAGACAAAGGCGATATAGAGATTATAAAATTCTGTGTCGCGCCATCTGAATATTTTAAGAAAGAAAGGACACACTTAATTTTTGAAGCTAATATAACTAATAATAAAGATACCGGACTATGGGAAGCAAAAGTTTAAAAGACGATTTAGATAAAATTTATTCCACTTTACCAAAAATGACAGAGGGTAAATGTCGAAGCATGACTGAAAGCGGAAAATGTAAATTTGAATGTTGTACTGTAACCGCTTGTTTTAATCGGGAGAAACACAACATCAATAAATACATTAAAGAAAATAATTTGGATTTGCCTTTTATAAAAATAAGACTTGGTCAGGGCTATATCTTACCTTACACTCACGATTTAAAACTATACGATGATAGCTTTCCTGATGTTAAGTGTAAATATCTTATCTCTACTGGTTGTGCAATTTATGAAGTCCGTCCGGCTATTTGTAGAGTTTTTGGTGCTTGTAAACAAGTATCTTGTAGTTATTTTAGAGATGACGCAAAGGCTGATATGCCAATCTATAAATTAATGAAAATGATAGTAGAATGAAAACGGTAGATAAAATACTTTTGGCGTTTGTAATAACAGTTATAGTAATGTCAGGACTATACTTATGGACAATATTCAGTATAGGAATCGGGATTAATTTAGAACGGGATTCTGCTATCTGTGTTACACCATATAGTTTAAGTGAAATGAGAAGATCAGTTGATGCGACAAAATCTCTTTACTCTAGTTTTATAGAAGCTAAAAATATTGAATTAGAAATTGCCCAAGAAGAGACTGAAAAATATAAAGGTTGGTATTTTTGGATTAAAGATCAACAAGAAAAAACTACACTTGACAAAGACTTAGAAATTTGATAAGGTAGGATTATAACTAACCCGATAAACCAAAAGACGATTGGCTTCCTTATCGGGTTTCCAGTCGTTTTTTGAAAGGAGAAAATATGAACATAAAATTAATTAAAATTAAAAATAGATTTAGGAAAGATGTAGGTGATTTAACTGAACTTAAACGTTCTATTAAAGAAATTGGTTTATTACAGCCAATAGTTATTGATGAAAATAATAATTTAATCGCTGGTTTTAGAAGAGTAACAGCCTTTAAAGAACTTGGAATAAAAGACATTAAGGTAAATAAAATTAAAATATTAAATGCAATTAAAGGAGAATATGATGAAAACGTTATAAGAAAGAATTTTACGCCAAGTGAAGCAGTTGCTATCTGGAACGCTATTGATAAAGAAAAAGGTGGACGTGGAAAAACCTTGTCGGATTCCGACAGAGTTTCTACTAAAAAAATTACAGGATTACATAGAGATACATTATCAAAAGCTAAACAAGTTGTAGAGAGCGGAAATAAAGAACTTATTGACGAAATGGACAGAACGGAAAATGTTAGCAGAGTCTATAGAAAGGTCAAAGCTATAGAAAGACAGAAAGAACGAAAATTAAATATTAAAGATAATAAATTAAGGTATCAAATTCATATAGGCAACACATTAGAAAAAATATTAAATAAATAACTATATGAAAGGAATAATATCAATATTATTAATACTTCTAGTTGCTTTGATTAATCAAGGAGTAGCGATTGTATTATTAATTATACTTTATTACTTTACTTTTCGCTCTCGGACTCAGCGGCCTTCTTAATTAATTTAATTAATTCTTTTCTTTCTAAACTATTTAATTCTTGAATTGCTTTGGCTTTTTCTTCAGCTGAAGCATTTTTTATTTCAGTAAAAACTCTACCAGCCATTATTCTAGCTTGATTTCGATTAATTTCTTTTAATTTTTTAACGGCATCTTCTTCATCAAAAGTACCAGCTTCAAGTTGATCTTTTATTGATCCACGCAAAACATCTAAATCTTTTTCACTTAATTCTTTTGTTCCTGATTTTTCAATTACTTCTCGTGTAGCTCCCTGAGCTTGAAACTCTGATGGTTCAGCAATTACTTTTCTAGCAAATGGTATATTTTGAAGTTTAGGAAATTCTCCTTGAGATAAGCTTACACCAGTTCCGATTGTATTAGACATAAATTTACCAGTACCACCAGTTAAGAAATCAGTATAATGGTCAATAATTTCTGGAGAAATATCAATAAAACCAGCTTCAATTTCAGAACCACCAGTAATTGTATTAAGCCATTCAGTAATTGCTTTAGTCTGTGGACGGACTGATTGCCAATATAAAGCACTTTCTCTTTTTTGTGCGCCAAAGGTTAGCTGGTCTGGTTTTATTGGACCACCAAACCAATTTTTATTTGTAGCAGTTTGAACAATTGGATCAACTAATGTAGGAGTTAATGTTTGAGTTAAATCAGAAGAGGATAAAGGATTATAAGCATCATCTAAGGCTACAACAAATCTTGTCATTCCTTCACCTAAATTAGTTTCACCGTGTACCATGTCATTTGATATATCACCAAGAATTTTAAAAATATTAAAACCATAAGGCAATTTAATTTTTAATCGATTGCCGTTCGGTAACATGAATATCCAATTACTATTTTTATCAAAGTCTGAAATTTTACTATATTCCTCTTCATTAATTGCTCGATTCATTTCATTTAAAGCAAAAGATGAAGCGGTAACTGCGGCTACAATTTTTCTAACACTCTTATGTCTTAATGCAGTAATAACTCTAGCTGAACCTTGTATGCTAGCATTAGCAAATAAATACATAGTGTTAAGTGCAACTCCCCAATTACCTTTTTTATTAAAATTAACTGTTAAATTTTTAGCTAAACTAGCCGCCTTTCCTTTTGAAATTCCTTGAGCTAAAGCATGTTTATAAGCGGAGGTTCTAACAGCCATTTCAACAACCTCATTAACGGCCACAATATAATCACCGACACCTTTAACAACGGCTGACATTTTATCAGTAGTCTTAACTTTATTATAAGCACCTATTCGTCTAGTTAATTCATTTAGTTTTTTCTCAACTGTTTTCATGTCAAAAAATCCAACTCGACCGCCAGTTTCTTTTAATTCTTGGTATGTTTTACCCCATTCAGAAGTTACATCGCCTTTACGAATATTACGCCAAATTCCTTGCATAGCTTTAGGAACATCTTTGGCTACATCTTTAGCCATTTTTAAAGATTGTTCACCACCAATATTAATTAATGCTGTTTGTAAATCACGTTGAAAGTTTGTAATTATAAACTCTGGATTCATGGTTGTATTAACTGCTCGCAAATAACTATTCGCTTGCTGTAAAACTTGAAAACCACGTTCAGTACCCATATTTTTCATGGCTTCAGCTAACGCTTTATCATGAATTGTAATTAATTTAATCTTGCCATCAATTTTAACTTGTAATACATTATCAGCAAATTTGAATTTAGGATCAAGGAATTGTAACTCTCCAGTTTTATCAAATCGAGGAACAAATTTTTGACTTTCAACTGTCCATATTTTAGGATTAGGATTATCTTCAACTAATTTTAGAAATGCTTGACCAACTTTATTTTTTTCTGATCTAACTAAAGCGTCTTCATGATCAAGTAAGGCCTGAACTAATGGATTATTAGCTCGAGATTCTCGACCAAACGCTCTTCTTATATCCTTACCACTAACGCTAAAACCTTTACCGCCTACAGATCCAAGGCTTTCAATGCCTTGTTTTCCTTTTAATGGAACATAATTTTGATAAAATTGATCAAGTTGGTCAACAACACTACCTTTTTCAAGTCCAGCTTCTTTTAAAATTTTTAATCTAGCATTAGTTACTTTGTCATAAAACTCTTTCGCAAATTCCTCTAAATCTTTGGCTTTACCTTGTTTTTCAAAAGCTTTAATAATATTAGAAGCCTGTTCATCGGTCATTCCAGAACCACCTTTAGGTAATTTTGGATTAATTTTTGCTATCTGTATATTACGCTCAGGTGCATGTCGGGCATAAAGATAAAGACCCAACTCATCAATATCAACATTCTTTTTTCCAGCCTTGGCTAAAAATGGCTCAACAAAATCATTTTCAAAATTATCAATTCTTTGAGCAGCTTTACCTACATAAAGTTCTTGTTTTAAATAAGCATCAGCTTCTTCTGGAATAGCTTCGCCAGTTTTTTGAATCTTAGTTTGAATATTTTTTAATCGATTCATTTTATCTTGTATTTGACGTTGCAACCATTGTAATCTAGTTTCTGCTTCAATAGTAAAACCAGGCGCAGTTTTCTGACCAGTTCTTCTAATATTTGATTTTTGATTAGTAGATATTATTGATTTAGGTTTAGTAGTATGAATTTGACTTTGTAAAACTTCATCAGCTTTATTGATTGGATGTTCTGCATTACCAAGTACAGGGCTAGGTTGTTTTGGTTTAGGTTTTACAACAACACCTTCTGGTTCAGCTTTAACTAAAACTTTTTCAGGTTCTACTTTTGAAATTTCTGGAACTTCTTTTACAGGCTTAAACTTTGCTAGTCCTTCAATTGGTTCTTCTTTTTTAAATTGATCAACTAACTCTTTAGTTGCCTTTTCCCTTTCTTTTTTCGTTTCAAGTTTAATTATATCGTCTGCTTTTTTAGAAACAAATTCTAACGCTTCAATACCTAATTTTTCGCCAGTTTCTTTTTCAATAACTTCACGAAGCGATTTTTTCAAAAGTTCTTTTCCAACCTTACCTGTTCCAGCAATAAAAGGATTTTCAATTAATCCACCAATAGCAATAGCCGCACCCAAAGCAACATTACTTGATATACCTTCGCCAAATCCAGCTTTTTTCAAATTTTCTTCTGTTAATCTTGCAGTTAAACTTTGTTCAGAAAGTCTCACAATAGGTTCATCAAAAAGTAAAAGTTCTTGAAACCTACCTCTTGGCATTAATTCAATATCACTATCAAGTTTTTCTAATCCAATTTGAGTAACAAATCGTGCTAATGATCCGGCTGTGAAACGAATAGGAGCAGTAACAATTTCTTCTGCTTGTTCACGCCCAGTTTTTTGAGCAAATTTTAATTTAAGTGCAGGCTTATCAGGCCTAAAAAATAAGAATCGTTTTACTTCATCTTTAGATTTTTCGCTTAAATTATCAAATTCAATAGATTGTTTAAGTCCTAAAAGTTCACCAAGATTTCTTTTTTGTTCTGATGTTGGTTCAGGTATTTTAATCTCACCTTTTAATACTGGCTTTTCTTTTTTCTTAATATCAACACCAACTCTAGGGAGAATAGCCTTTGTAAAAAAATCAGCACCAGTTTGTAAAAACCTATTACCTACTTTAACAACATCTTGTAGTCGTCTTTTACCTTGCTCCTGTTTAGTTTCTTGACTAGCTTCCTGTAAGAAGTCAAATCCTTTAAGTTTAACAACAAGCTCTTCTCGTGATATTTCACCATTTCTTTCTTGTTTAATTAATTCATTTTCAACTCTAATTCTTCCCTGCTGTCTATTAGTAACATCAGCCAATGTAATCTCAAATCCAAACAATTTCTTTATTTTACCTACAAACTTTAAATCATCTTTTAATGCGTTTAAGTTGACATCTGCATTTGTACCTCCAGCGCCAACAGAAATTATATGATTAATCTCTTTAAGAGTATTTTGGAAAGTACCACCTCTAATTTCTGCCTTTTTTTCTGTACTAATATTTCTAGCAGTTGGGTCTATACCTTCTCTTAAAAACTGACCGCCGCCAACGGCAGAGCTAAAAGTGAATAAAGGCTTTTTAGGTTGCAACCTTATTCTGTCTGCTTCGGGTACTGGAGTAAAAAGTTGACCAGGTATTGGTTTATTTTCTTCTATAACTTGTGTTCTACTTGTACGCAAAAATCTATTGGTTTTTACACCATTACTAACCTTAGTTCTAGTTAAAAATCTATTTATGGCCATGATTATCTATTTTTATTTAAGAAGTCGTCTAAAATCTTCTCATCACTATTCTCATTATCTCCTCCAGATTCTTTAAATAATTCTGGATTATCACTTCTAAATTTAGTAGGATCAAGTGAAGATTTAGCATCATTTTGTGCTTGTTTGAATTTCCTAATAGCTTTAGTTGGCCAACCTAATGATTTTAATTGTTGGTCAAGAGTTTGTGATGTATCTTCTGGTTCTTCAGCACCATAAGCTTTACGAATAGCTTTCTTTTCTTCGGCAGTTAAATTAGAATTAGACAAGACTGATGTTAATCCCTCAGCATTAACTGCATCTTGAATCAAAGAAATATCAGAAGCAGGAAATGCTACAAGTAATTTATTTTTTTGAGCTGTACTTAATTTAACTGTAGTCGTGGTATCTCCACCACCGCCACCAGTAGCTTTAGCAATCGCCGCAGGAGCTTCAACTAATATTTCAGTTTCAAATTCATTGGTTTCAGGATTAAAGATAACTGAAAATAATTGTTTGCCAACAGTTCTAATTTCTGGTTTAGGTAAATTATTAGCAATAGCATCAGCTTCGGCTTTTTCAAGACCCTTAACAATGTCATCAAAATTAATTCCTTCAAAACCAGCATCATTAAATAATTTTATTAATTCAGCTTTATTACTTTCAATACCACCAACACCAATCGTTTCTAAAATATTATTTAATTTATTAGTAGCAATTTCTGTATTTCTATCTTCTTGAGCTTGAGCAAATGTAATTTGTTTTCTAGAAGCATCAGTAGCTACTTGAATTGCTTCTATTCTTTGTTGTGCGGCAGTAATAGCATCCTTGCTTGCTTGCTGAGAAGCATCTCTGGCTTTAATCATTAAATCTAAATCTTCACGTTTTCCTGTCCTTATTGATTGTTTAGCTGCTCGGCGAGCCACTAAAATTGCGGATTGTGCTTGAGCTTGAAGATTTGAAACATTATTATCAAACACGGATTTTATTCTTTCAAGTTCTCCTCCTGCTCCAAAAAAATCTTCACCTTGAGTAGGAACTAAAGCGGCAATCCCAGCGAATTGTGTATTTAAAAATCCACCGCGTTCGCCAGCACCAATTTTTGCTTTAGGCAAACCAAGTCTTTTAGCTTCTTCTGCCTCTCGAATTAATGGAGCGAATCTAGCTTCTGCCTCTGCACCAGCGGACGCAACGTCAGCTTGTTGTGAAGGACTTAAAATTCCTAAATTACGAGCTAATTCGTCAATGTCTTCTTGTGTTTGTTTACCTTGTTCAGTTTCAGAAAATAAACGTTTATCAAGAAAATCTTCCATAAATTCTTTATTAGCTTCATCAAATTCGTCTATGCCAGCAAGTGCTTCGTTCGCATCAGCTTTCACGACATTGCGATCATCGCGAATCCCTTGACTACCTCCAACTACATCAGCCGGTTCAGGAATTACTGAAGGAGTAGGTCTATTTTGTCTAGATGCAATATTACCCTCAGCAGCGATTGCCGTTATACCGGGAAATTGTTCCATCTCTGATTGAATTTCTTGTTGTGTTATTGGATTTTTTTTAGCCATAGTATTATATTATTAATTTTTAAAACGCACGATAAAGTGAACCATCCTCAGGCTGAGTTGAACGTCTAATCTCAAAGCCGTAATTTATAGCCTCCCACGACTGACCAACTCCGTCTGAAGCCAGCTCAACTTGTAAATTATAAAAAGGTACACGTCTAAGGTTCTTATTCAAATAGATTCTGAATTTACTATTTTCTGTTGCATCGGAACTACCGAATCTTTCAGTACCAAAGGGTGAAAATCCAAACATATTAAAGACTGGGGCATCAAAAATATAGTCTTCTTCTGTACCACTAAATTCAGTAGTATATATTTGAGTATCTCCATTTTCATCAAATAATAACGATATGGTTAAGTCTGTGTTGTCTGAAATATAACCCTCAATATAAAAATTACTTAGTTCTTTAAGATGTTGAGGTTCGCCAAAATCAAATCTTTTACTTCTCCAATTGGCTGATATTCCTAATCCATTATCAATTGCACCATCTGTAACCTCATAAACTTCAGCTATTAATGAACTGCCAAAATATAACGATTCACCAGTGCCATCATCGTATACTGTAAAGATACTGGCATTCCAGCCAATTATAGGGCTTTCCCATGCACCAACTTTTTCATTCCAAATAAATACGGCATCATTATTAGCGACATCGCTAGTGCTTTTAAATGAAATATAGGCCGCGTCTTGAAAAAATATACCAGAACTTGAAGCATAATTACCTGCCTGAACTGTAGGCTTAATTATATCTGAAATCGCAACTACTTGAGGAAAATCAATCTGCTCAACTCGGGTCAAATCCATTATTTGTTTATCTGGTGTAATAAAGAACACTCCATTACCGCCAGTAAATACTGATTGATTTGTTTCTGCACCAGTTGTTTGCGATCTTCCGTCAAAAGGTTTAAGTGGAGTTAAAGTATAGATACCGTCACCATCCAAAGTAGCTTTATAAATAACTGAGCGTTTAAAAATATAAGTTGCGTTTTCATCCATTGCCAATCCTGTTACCGGTCCACCGCCTTCACCTAAGTTAAATATACCTGGACTAGCAACTGTACTGGCTGTAATAATAGAAGCACCGGCAAAGTCAAGAGCATCACCATAAGCAGAGAAAAATACTGCCTGAGATGTTGTTGCTTGTCCAGAAATAAACAATCTATTATTTGCGACTAAATAAATATTACCTCTTGGAAAATCAATGGAAGGATATTCTTCTGGCGCTTCAGCTAATCCTTTATCTGCCACACAAACATGAGCAGAAACGACTTCAAATCCAGTAGCAGTAACCTCACTATAAGGGATTCTAATTCCGCAATAAATAATATCACCAGAATCAGGAAAACCAATACCAGTTGTTGTATCAGTCATTACAAATCCAGCAGTTGAGGTAACTCCTTCATCTCCAATTAATAAATGAGCGCCACTCCATCTTGAAAAAGCATCTTGTCCGTTTCCAAAATAAGTAAGACTTCTTAAATCAGTATTAATATTATAATCAGCATAATCATAGATTTGATCAGCAGTTGAAGTGGTAGTAAGTGATTCCCATATACTGTTTCCTTTTTCGTAATACTCAAGGAACGTTCCATGATTCCTCATCATTACATTTTCGCCGTCCCTACGCCGGAACGTGTGCAAAGATTTTATCTGCGACTGAGTAGTGGAAGCCTGTCCAAACAAAGTAAAGCCGAAATCACGGATTGAAACTCGATCACCGTCGTTAATCACGCTGTTCTGACCATTTGGGTTTTCTCCATCTCGAATCTTAGAGGCATCCGCTTTGGTTGCAAAACCCTGAAAAGATGAGAACATGAACCACTGTGCTTGTTCAGCCCCTCCAACCATGTCTTCAGATTGCCCTAATTCGTTAAGATTCTGTGATTTAAGATAGTCTAAACCCCAAATACCACCTAATAGTAATAAAAACACTAAAACGCTTAAAATCTGATTTTTGTATTGTATTAATTTCTGAATCATGGTATTATTAATTTACGGCGAAGTTTTTTTATTACATATGCTCCCTCATAACTTCGCCGTTAGAGGGGGCTTTAATTTTAATTATATGGTATTTCAAAAAGGAAACAAAATTAATTTAGGTCGTAATCCTTCCAAAAAAGCTAGAATAAATATGAGCAATGCTCAAAAGGGTAAACCTAGACCATGGAATCAAGGTGAAAAAAATGGTAAGTGGAAAGGTGGTAAATATAAAACTTCTGATGGATACATAGCTATTCTTAAACCTAATCATCCTTTTTGTAATAAGCAAGGATATATTAAAGAACATCGGTTAATCTGTGAAAAAGCATTAGGTTGTTATCTTAAATCAACTGAGATTCCTCATCATATTAATGGTATCGTTAATGACAATCGTCCTGAAAATCTTTATTTATTTAAAACAAGTAGTAAACATATTAAATTTCATCGCTTAAAGAATAAACCTCTATTAGAATCAAATCTTAACTAACATCGTGAAATCTCCCGCCACTTGCGTTAAAATCTGTAACAAACCGATATTTTTGCGTTATAATAAGTGGGCGCATCGAAGGATATGATAATGCCAAAGCATCCCATGCCTCTTGCCTTAATCGTTTAATCTCAGTCAGTGTTTCAGTCTCTTTTAAATCAGCGAGCGTTCTTAGCATTCCGTCATATTGAATTACGTCAGCCCATTCTGAATCTCCAATGAGTTTTGAATCACTGGAAAATACTTCCGAGGCATTCATAAAGTATTCCTGATTGGCGGTTGTTGAACCTACTAGGGCGATGTTGAATCGACTGTAATAATATAAATCGAGAAGTGACCATTGTCTTAAATAACTTGTATCTGCATAATAAGTACCTGTTGCCGCACCATTTAGAATAGTTTTCTCAGAAGCCCAGACAGAAGCCGTGCTTATTGTTCCAACTTCCGTTGCTTCGTTTAAGTCATGAGCAATTAAATTCCACGAATCTGCTTTAAATGGTTGACCAGAAAATTGAGTAGTAACATTTGTCGCTATATAATTATCATCATCAACCTGAAATCTCATATCAATAGAGGTGGGAATAGCATCAAGATAAACAAGTTTGAAATGAAACTTCTGTTTATAATTTCCATCAGTAAAAGAATTAAAAGTATTTTTAATCGTAGCTAAATCAGCACTATTAACAATAGTAATTTTTTGACTACCATTTCCCTCTTTAAAAATTACTTTCTCGTTAGCCACAGCAGTTGCGTCATCGCTAACAGACCATTCACTATTTACTTCTGCTTGATTAAGTAATTGGCTATTAACACCAGACGGTCTAAACCTAACTCCTAAAAAAACTTCATTGCCATCTCTAATTTCTGCCAAGTCATTTCTGTAATCTAAGTTTTCATAAAATTGCTGTAATGAAGTAAATTTAAACCTAGCCCGGGCAGGATAAAAATTGGCATTTTTAGGCGTATCAATATACGCCAATTCATCATAATCAGAAGGTACTGGATATTCTAAAACGTCAGCAAAAACTTTTAATGAACCTTTTTGTAATGTCCATGGGAATTGCGTTATTCGCTTATTAGCTCTAATGGCCGCATCAAAATCTCTAACTAAAGCACTATCTTCAGCACGAGAAATAGCTTGCCATCTTTTTGCTCGATTTATTAAAACCGATAATGTTGTGGACTGAACTGCCATATATATTATTTAATTATTAATCAATTTTTCAGTATATTCAACAGCCTCTTTCTTAGCTTCATCAAGAATTTCAATATAGTTCTCAATGTCTTTTTGGTGGTTTGGTTTATTAATGTCAAAGCTAAAATTAGCTTCTACGTCACCTTTTTTATAATTGAACGTTTGTAATGTTTTCATGGTCATATATATTTAATTAGTATTTAATAATAAAAGTAAGCTGTACCCGAAACTACGTCTGCATCATCAGAAAATGATAAACTTATTTGCCCTGCACTCCAACTAGCACTACAAGTAATCTTATCAGAACCAGCTGTTGCATCTCCTACGTCAGTCCAATTAATACTTGCTTTACCTTTTAAAGTTAGAATACCTGTAAAATTTGATGTAGTACTAAGCGACGATTCAACACAGGCGACATCAATAATGGCAATTCTGGCTTGATTGGGGACTAGAATTAAATCATTGCCACCATCATTGTTGGTTAAAATAAATTGCATTCCAAATTGAGAATCCATATTAATCTGAGTTGAATTAATTGCCCGACCAACTATGCCTTCAAAAGTTCCAGGGGTTTCAGACAATGCTCCAGCATCAGAAATATATATCGGAGTTGTGGTTGTATAGTTTGCAGAAGTATCTGTATAGATTCCATTAGTCTGGACAAAAATATTATCTCCTGCTTCCCCGCCAGTTAAAGAAATTCCTACAAAATTAACAGTTGAAGTAGTAGTTAAGTCATCGTCAGCCAATAACACTCTTGAAGAAGTAGCCGAACCATATAATGCTTTTTTAGGAGTAATTGACTCCCCTGCTACCATTTGTTTAACTGAGCCATCAACTCCAAAAGGTGAAGTATTAAATATCCAAGAACCAGTAGTTGTAGTATTTCCATTAATTAAAGTATTGTCAGATAAAGTAGTTGAGGCAAAATTCATATTATCCATTGTGGAAGTAGCATTTAATTTAATATCCCAGAAATTATCCATCAATGAATTTGTTGGTGTTGCAATAGCAAAGAAACCATCGGTATCAATTACAAAAGATTGATTAGTAAGTCCTGGAGTAGTTGTATTTATATCTAAGGTTTCTGGAGCAGTTCCGTTGGCTCGGAGTGTTTTACCATCACCGATATTTAATGAAGTAAATCCACCTGCACCAACAGTATCAACATATAACTTATCAGCTAATTGAGCTGAAGTAGTTGGAGCTAAACCCGGTCCAATAGGATAATTTGTATAAGTTTTAATTCCAGTAATAGTTTCCTCTGAATCTTTATCAACTAATTTTTCATAAACATAATGAACATTTGACATCACAACAACACTACCGGCATTATGAGCTTCTTTATTGGCCGAAACGGCTGATTCAGAAGTTCCAGAAAAAGATAAGCCACGAGTACAATCTCCCCAAGTAGTTCCACTTAATGAAGTACATTTAATAATTTCTTCACGCTTAGACCCGGGTTCAAGAGTTAAATAAATAACCCCATCAACTAATGACATTGTTAAAGTAGTTCCGTCAAAAGTAGTTACTGAAGAAACTGGTATATTATCTTGAGATGAAGTCATCGAAGACGCAAGTCTAGTTCTGTAACGAGTAACAACTGCAGCTCCTAATAATTCTTCGTCTACTGGTTGATTAGAAACTTGTGGAGTTACTAAATACCATGATTCTTCTGGAATTATTTTTAAAACTTCATCTGAAAGCCAAGTCCGTTCACCATTATTTTTAATCTTATCTACCCAAAAATCTACATCTTTCATGCAACTTTCTATCATCAAATTCTCGTAATAATCTCCACTATAATAAAATAAACCACATTCGGCGGCTACATCAGCTCGTGCTGAAATTGATGGCAAGTCTAATCCTCTTGATTGATAGAGATTCCAGAGTCCGCTTGCATTTGTTACGCCTACAATTCCTAATATTAAAATTAGAGAAGAGATTAAGATTTGTAATTTGTTTTTCATAAATTTAAGTTTAATTACTTATCCCATGGCCAGAACCCAGGTGAGCTTTAAGCACCAAACTGGCCATGCGACAACTAACTAAATAATACCTAAAATATCGTCGTCTTCATCACTCAAAAGATTCTTAGCTAAATAAGCTAATGTAGCTTTTAGAGCAACATCACCTAAAGCAATCCATTCCGCGCCAGTAATGTCAAATCCTTTGTCTTTTATTAATTGCTGGATACTACCCAAAACAACAACTAAGACAGCGACTAGAAGTCCTTTGCCGAAGTCTCTAAGATTTAATCTTCCTAATTTACTTTTCATACGATTTTAATTATTTATTAGATTCAGTTTCAATCATTGCTTTGGCTCTATCACAAGCAGAAAGGTCTGCATCATATAAACCATCTTCACGTTTTGTTAATCCAGTAAAATCAGTACCAAAAATAATACGAGCATATTTTTCAGTTAAACCTTCTAAGCCTTCAGGTACTTTTTCAAATTGTGGATGACTAAAGTCATCAGATACATTTGGCAAGATAAAATCATGCCTAGTTTTCATTCTTACTTTCATAGTTTTTTTATTTATGAATTAGAAATGGACGTTTGAGATTATTTAAAGCTTTAAAATTAGGTGAGCCATCGACTGTTAAAGGTACTCCATCTTTTATTGCGTCAATATCAGACTGTGGTACAACATTTATCAGCTTAACTAAACTGTTTATATTTAAAGGATTCCAAGAATAAAATGCGTCCCAGCTTACATAAGGTCGTTTCTTTTCGCCCTGAATCATAAACACACCATTGCTATTATCACCTTTAACTACTCGGCCTTGATATTGTTTTATAAACTGGCCGGTAGTTGCCGGTACGTCAAGATTAACAAAGCATCCATATTTCTTTAAGCAGTGTTTAACAAAATAATCTTCAGTTATATGAAACCTTCCTTTATCTCCCCATAATTTACCATAAGAATTTTGACAAACAAGAGTTTTTACACCTTGATAATTTTTATCATAACCAATGACTGCAATAGCATGGCCACCTACAACCCAACCAACAAACTTTAATATAATCCAAGGCCATTTAAAGCCACCTTTCATATTATAGCCGGTATACCATGACATTCCAGTTGTTAAAATTCTACCTTCATCTAATAATTTATAAACATCATTTAGAGAAGAAACTTTCCAATAAGATTGAATTTTGTGTTTAGCCGCTTCATCTGAATATTTATTAACATTAAAATTAAGAAAGTTAGACCAATTGTTACGAGATTCATCCGGGCAAGTTTCAGCAGATAATATTCCCCATTTCTGTAAAACTTTCTGACCAGACCTCATATTTGAATAACCATCTCCACTTACTAATCCCATTTCTTTTCCTTTAATAACTAATGATCGAGATGATAATATCTTACCTTCATCAACTTCTTTTTGAACAGTAGTTGCTTCCCATTGACAAGAATTACGCGGTAATTGATTTTTAACTGAAAGAGTTGGAATGATATGTCTAGTGTGTTTCGGAGTATAGCCAAATCCCCAGCCTAAATCTTGAATAGTTAAATCACGATTATCTTTTGGTAAAGGCAATAATCCACTACCTCTAGCTTCTAAAATCCTATACTTTAAATGTTTTAATTTTGTCATCATAATTTTTTTAGTCTAAAGAATAAATTTATCATTCCTTTGATTAAGCTAATTGCTTTACGTAATTGTTTCATATAACCACCAAGTTAAACTATAAATCTCGGTTAATATTATTAAAAACATTATTAATCCAAGTAGTATTCCGACAATAAGCATAGTTGTAGAAAACCAACCTAATGGTTCTTCTTTCATACTATCCGTGTAAATAATTAAGAACTATATTTATAAAGATAGCCGTTAATATTCCACCAGTTGACCATTTAACAAGTCGTGATAATGATTCAACGTCTGTCTTAATGTGCGGTAGATGATTCTCTAAAATCTTCTTTACATCTTTTTGTAAGTCGTCTACATCTTTACAGAGTACACCTTGCATAACCTCAACAGAAGTTATACGACGTTCAGTTGTCTTTCCATTTCCATTTTCACCCATAATATATATTAATTAATTAAACTTATAAAATATACAAAGCAACTTACGGATAAGGTTATAGTTATTACTGCTATTGTATGTATTGTGTTTTCTTTCATAAAGGTTGGAGGAGAGAGGACTTAACTGATTATTAGGTTAAGGTGGGATGATGGTTGGACAGTTGTTGTCCTCTCTCCTTTTTTAGGTTGGCGTTTTACTGTGGTGGGCTGGTGGCGGGGGTAAAGCGTTTAGCTCCGTTAAGATTGGTGATTGTTACTTTCTTGTCTGGTTCGTTGCAGTGTTGGCTGATGCATCTTAATAAACACAGCCTTCCGTTTTTTATTAGTTCTCTTTTTGCACCGCAATAGCACCGACCTTGTTGACCTCTCGCTTGTTCTAATGTGAATACTTGACACATTTAATTGCCTCCAGTCAATCAGGATTTTTTGCCCACAGCAATTTATGCCCGAGAGCGTAATGTTGAACTTTGTACCGCACTTCTGACATTGTACTTGGGTCATTATTAAGCCCTCCTTTTTTTGGTATACGAGGTTGGATTCGAACCAACATCTCTGCTATAGAAAACAGACTCTATCCATTGAGTTACCCGTATTTATTTATAATGTCCTTTCAGCTCAATCCCTTTAGCTAGCGACTATCTCACCTTATTGTTTAGGCAAAAGGATTAACGAAATAGCCACCAGATAAAGAGATTTAACTGGGTCTCGCAATAACAATAGAATACCCACTGAGCTGAAAAGACACTATATTTAAAATGAACTAATCTATTATAATTATTTCCATACGTCTTGGTCTTGATTCTTCTACTGCTGGGGGGGGTTCTACTGAAGGACCATCACCTATAATACATTTACCGACATCTGAATCATCATCGTCTTGATAACAAATAACCACTTTAGCTCCATCTATTGATACTATGTCAAGGGCTTGGTCTAAATAACCTCCACCAACAGAACCTGCTTCAAAAACTTCCTGAGTGCTACAAACTATTGAACTATCTGCCCAATCAACAGTACAATAATTAGATTGTCCTTTTGGGTCAGATTGGTCATTAAATACCACAATAAACTCAGTAGCACTTATAGCAGTATTCCTATTAAATTCTTGTTGCCCTGTGCTAGCACCAAGTGCGTGTTTTTCTTCAGTCCCCCAAGTTATAGTTCTTGTAGAGATAGTACCAGCCGCTGACCAACCATCATCATCTACTTGGTCACAAAAAGATAAAACAAATTCATCTATGCCAAAACTTGTAATACCTAAACCTGGAAATCTAAAATATGAGCAATCAAGTCCGTTAGGTGGAACAGAAGCTGAACCAAAAGTTATAACTCTAGTTGCAGAAACGGTACCCACAAAACAAACTAGGTCATTATTAGGCGAGTCTAGACGTGTAAAACAAGAAACAAATTTATCAGTAGCAGGAGAAGTCATCTTAGTAAAAATTGGATGATAATCAGTAGTAGTATAATCAGTAGGTGCTCCTGGAGTAACAGTTGTTCCTGATACAGTGTTGGCTACACATTTACCAGTATCAGAATTACCTTCATCATTATAACAAATAGTATAAGCATTTGTTGCCGTTGACGTACAATCTATCGCTTCTGTATCACCAGATTCAAATTGTCTTTCTGTTCCCCAACTTCCAAAAGTTGGCGTGCCACCTGGGTAAGTAACTGTGTTTACTCTTGTTGAACCATTATTGCCACTTTGTTCAGTCCAGGCAACAGCTACTTTATCGGTATCTATTGTAGTAGCACAAATAGGTGTAAGGTCTCCAGTATAAGCATCTTGAGTATCAAAATCACTCTCAGCACCATAGGTTATTGTAGTTCCAGAAACAGAAGCAGGCACACAAGTTCCATCACTTCCATTAGCTATATCAATAAAACAAACAGCAAATTTACCAGTATCTAACTTAGTTACTCTTGTGGCAGAAGTTGAACCAGCATTAAAAGTTTGAGCTGTTCCATAAACAACATCAACGTCTGTCTCACTTGGATATTGAGCAGTCTTTAACCAATCAATCGGAATATGCTTACTAAGAAAATACTTACTATCTCTAGCACTTAAAATAGTTTTAACTTTTTGACGGTTTGTTAAAGTATCACAAACTTCTTCATCATTAATCATTTCACAAACTTCTTCTCTGTAACTATCCCAAACACTTGCTTGTTTAATATAACTAAAATCTCCTAAACGAATATTGTCTGTAATTTCTAAATCAGTCTTTTTGTCCCAGCCGTCAATTATAAAATTAGTTTCAATTTCAAATTCAATTATTAAATTCTGAGCTGTTGGTGGGATAGTACCTAAATCTTTTAAGGAATTAATCTTAATCAATTTCTCCCAAGTTCTTTGTCCTGTGTTCATTTTAAGGTCTACTCCGCTCCCAAACACATCAGAATACTCATTTTTGGTGGTTTTAAGCGAAGTTTCTACTGGTTTTGATGAAACAGTAAGCCCATCAAAATACATTCGTGTAGGCTTAAAACTAATAAACTTGTCATCTAATTTATATTGTAAAGGTCTGTCATTTGTTATATTAACAGCAAATTCATCTTGAAAATTCTTAACACCTATTTTAAAAGTATTATTTTCTGGTGCGGTTATATACTCGGTAGCACTAACTTCAATTTCGTTTCCAACATCTGCTGGCAAAGCCAGAGGAGCGGCCATAACTATACCAACTCCTAAAACAGAAAATATAATCCATTTTTTAAATCTTGACCATTTATTTTTTATCCAAGTCCACATATTAATCTGCATCTATTGTATAAGTAATCGTAAAATTTAAGAAGTCAGGAGTACCAGCTTTTGTGCCAATCTCTAAATACATCTGTTCTCTAGCCGTAAAAGTTCCGTTAGCAATAGAGCCATCATCTTCTTGACCGCCAACATCACAAGCGATAGTTTCAGTATTATTAGTGCCATCTGAAATAAATATATCTTGATCGGTAGCAGTGTCCACCATACAATGAATATCTGTAATTGTAATAGCTTTCTTAAATGCTTTAATTGGAATTACTTTGAATAAATCAAAAGTAGTAGAGGCAACAGTGCCACTAAATTCTCTCTGGTAATCAAACACTCTTTCAGCCGCTCCAAAGACTTGCAAGGTGTCAGTAGTTGAATCTAGGGTTATCTCACCATAGTCATCAGTAGTGCCGTCTTTAGGAAGTTTAAATACTGAACCGAATAATGTACCCGAAGTAGTAGCATTACTGCTAACAAATAAATCACCTGCTCCAATTAAAGAACCTAAAGTGGACAAAGGATTAGTAGCACCTATACTAAACCAGCCAGTAGTAGAAGCGTTGCCAGTTAATTTGGTATCGCCAGAAACTTCTAGTTTACTATTTGGCGCAGCAGTCCCAATCCCAATATTCCCATCTTGCTGAATTGTTAGCTTAATAGAATTACCTCCAAAAACATCTGTAACAGTTCTAATATCAAACTTTCCACCTGAAACGGCTATAGCAAAATTTTCATCTACACTTCCATCTGTTTCTTTTAAAACCAAATTTGGCTGGGTTCCAACAAGAATTAATCTTCCACTTGCAGCATCGTCAAGTCTTAAATGTTCGACCCCTAACGTATTCCAAATAAAATTATTTCCATTGTGGTCATAAACAAATCTTCCTGCATCATCATCTCCTGAATCTCCAAAGTTAATTCTTCCAGAACTTCCTATTCCTGAATAAATTGTCATTCCAGAATCCCCACTCCCCTCTAAAACTAATTCGTCTGCTGAAGCTAATGGGGCAATTGCCCCAGCACTTGCAGTTTCAATGTGAAGTTTTACAAGAGGCAAAGCAGTCCCTATCCCAATTTTTCCAGCAGAATCTAATACGAGAATATTATCTATAACAATACCCGCAAGGTCATCAGCAATTAATCTTACTTTAAAAATTGTATCATCACTTAATACTTGATATGCTTGTTTACTTGCTGTTGCTGTTCTGTCTTGCAATATAATCGAACCTGCCCCATCTCCTTTAACTAAAATACTTCCTGCTCCTGTTGCAGGAGAAACATCTAAATTTGCTGATGGGCTATCAGTCCCAATACCCACATTGCCATCTTTAACATAAAGCGTACTATCAGCTTCAAAGTGATTAGTGATGGTGGCGTTGTTGCCTACAAACAAATCCCCTGCTCCGATAGTAGTGCCTAACAAACCTACCACATCAGTTGTTCCGATATTAAGCCAGCCAGTAGTGGTTGCATTGTTTAATACTGTAAGATTTGTTGAGGTTACTGTTTGAACAACTAAATTTTGAACTGTTAAAGTATTTAATACTTCTGCATTTTGTACCCAGAGTTTTCCGTCAATTTCCACATCATTCTGAACATAAAGGTCTCCGCCCGACATATCAATAGCGATTGAACCAGAACCGACTTGTAAAGCGTTAGTTGTTGAAGTGTTTTTTATATTAGCATTTTCATAAACAGTTAAATTATCAATATTAGTAGTAGTAGAATTTATAAATCCTCGAAAATCTGAAAATATATTAAGTCCCAACCAACTATCTCCTCCTGACCTACCAGCTAATAAACCATAAATTGTATGGTCATCATCATTAGGACCTGCAAGATTTCCGTGGTCGGTTACTCCACTACCAGCAAAGGGAGTACCAAAGGAGGTTTCTATTTTAGTAGCAGTATTGCTTGATTTTTGAAATATCCATTTTGAAGCAATAACACTAGCAGCAGATAATCTGTTTGGAATTGATGAAGATGGCTGTAGTTCATCCTCTGCTTGACCTTCTGTTACATACTGATTACGGCCATAAAGCATTACTATATGGTCATCTGGCTCAATATACCACCACAATACAGCCCAGCGATTATTGTCCATCGTTGTCAATGTTCCTGCATTATCATATTGAGCATTAGGCCATTGAGAAGCTCCTGTTGCTTCCTGACCCCCTGCCGAGTAAGTATCAAAGGTATCT